>JACCDZ010195531.1_pt1 | contig 22947 bp, 15 predicted proteins | sample 7449551 | NCBI WGS metagenome assembly JACCDZ01 (sample SAMN15323452, study PRJNA562643) | freshwater metagenome | isolation source: river surface water | place: USA:Blue River Watershed | collected 2017-08-18 | reverse complement strand
TTTCTAACGACCTTACCTCCAAATACATTATTTGATTTAATATCTAGCTCTTTCATATTCATTTTTAAAAGTCGTCAAAATCATTTTCCATCGCTAAATTCAGCGAGAATGGGAGTTTAAGCAGCGTGTTCCATTTGTTGCTTTTCTCCACCTGCTCCTCAATGATCAGGTATACTGAATTGCTCTTTTTGAGTACCGTTGAAATAGTGAATTTGTTTTCTACCTCCCGATCTTCAGCTCGTTTTGAATCAGAGTCGAAATTGTATGCAAACACATCACTTATAATCTTACGTTGTTCACCTTCTATAACGCAGAAATAAGATTTCACACTACGAGCAATTATACCATCGCCAATTGGTTGTTGCTGAAAGAATTTAACCCGTTGCAAATTGGTCGTTATCCTGTTGCTACCTTTCAATACGTCAACATCTACTTTAGAAACAGTGTCAGCACGCTTTTTAGCTACATATAAAATAGGAACTACGACTTCTTGAAGCGTTGCCCCACCATGCACATAACGACTACCTGAACCCTGCTTTCTTAGTCTATTGATTCCCTTAGGGATTAACACTTCAACATCACTACTAATGTGCAAGTCAGTTGCTTTGTATTTAACTACGTTGTTATTGTGAGCGAGGTTTTTCCCTAAAACAAATCTTCTATTGTCCTTAATGATTTCACCAGTTATTTGGGCATCAGTAAAATCACTTTCTTCTAATGCTTCATTTTGATAAACAAATCCGTGATCAGCTGTAATAACAATATGGTTGCCATTCATATTAGTTATTTTTTGGGTAACCTTTAGTAAAAACTCAATTTCTTCCTTTGACGCCTCTATCACTTTGTCTTCAGAGGTTTTGTCGTCACCTACTTTGTCAATCCTGTTATGATAAACATAAACCACTTGATGTTCTTGAACTAGTTTGCGAGCCTCCTCACTGCGTGAACCCATTTTCATTAGATCTTCTGCAAGTATGGTTGTAGATTTTATTTTCCCTCCTTCTTCCAACACCTTTTTTCTGGCAATTGCTCCCTGGGTGCTTTTTCCATCAATTAAAATGCTATCTCCCTCACCGAAACTAATATTTTCGTGAGGGAGTAAAGCAGCCATTCCCAGTTGAGTATAGGATGGCAAACCCGTAACTTGATATTCTATTTTTGAGCTGAACCTAGATTCTTGTTCAAACAACTCATGTAACTCCTTGCCACATTCGAAGCGCAGTGCATCAGAAATCACAACAAATACGGTGATGTTCTTCTCAACATACTTCCCGTGTACTGCTCTTTTGTAAAATTGGTATTGACTGTTTAATCCAAAATACCATCCAGTGTTTTTATCTATTACTTCCTGCCATGACTCACTTTGAGCAAGTAACCAGGTGTTTGAATATGCCCTATGAACTTTTTGATAAAGGCTATTCAGAACGTTATTTTGATTTGTTGCCCTGTAATGCTGAATAAATTTTCGGTAGTACTGATCAATAAGATACCATTTTGTTGTGTACTGATTTAAACCGTCAGTATAGTCTTCTATTTTGATCGTTTTGTATTTTGAGATTTCATCAAACAGCCAATTGCCGAATTGAAGGGAACTGTAAAACTCGAAATACTTGTCATACCAATAACATGATTCACGTTGTTTTAGTATTGTATCAACTTTTTCTGTTCCAATGGAGCCTTGTTCAATTTGCAATGCAAGTTCCTTAATTATCTGTTTGTCGATGCATTCGAATACATCTTCATTCACTAAATCGTTTATATCTAACTTTTGAACATCAGCAGAAATATTCAAGTCAGCCTCGACCTTGGCTACCAGTGCCCTGTATGTCTTATCAAAAGACCGTGCATCCTTCCAAGAACCCAATAGAACTTCAGAAGAACGATTAACTGTCACTTTGGGTGAAGTAGGGGTAAAGTTCTTTTGAAATACTTCAAGAATGAAATCGTAAGTGCTGTTTACATTGCTATTGTAATTGTAGGTAGATGACACCCATGACCAGAGGTAATCAAGAATGTTATACTGTGAAAGTTCCTTCTCGGTATTCTCAATTTTGTCAGTTACTAAATGAGTGGCAAGCCCTTTTAGAATTTCATCTAATGTATTTGTTTGGCTACCAACTATCGTTTGAATGAGAGTACGATTTAAGTCATCTTCATTTTCTTTAACCTCTAGGTTAGATAAAAACTTAGAAACCCGCTCTTTGCTTTTGAAAAACGACATATGATCTCTCATCCACGACTTAAAATGTAGTGGGAGATCCAGCTCTTGAAGTGTTAGCGCTTCTTGATCGGTATGGAATATTGTATTGGCTAACTCAATATCAAGGAGCCAATTTTCATCTGGATTCGGCTGTTCGTATTTACCGTATAAAAGGAATTTAGTAATGGGATCTAAAACTAAAATTCTATGTTTTAAAGCAAACTCATTACCTTCAATCTCGCATTTAACTACTCCTGAAATTTCCAGTTCACCATACTCTTGGGCAAAGTCTCCCAATGCATCGTACCATACAATGATTCGATGCTTCTCATATAACCTGTTTAATCCTTCCGCTATTTTGCTCATTTTATTAAAATTACCGCCAATACCCCTAGAAGTATCAATACGTTGATAGCAAGGAGTATATTGTTTTTCGTTGATATAGTTTTGTATAGTTTTTCAAATTCAACTTTAAAATCAGTTCCATCAAGTCGACCTCTCAGTTCATTTAATGAGCCATCAACTTTCATTGCACTTGACTTCAAGTTATTTATTTGTTCAGTAAAAACGCTTATCTCTTTATCAATTGAATTTAGTGTTACCCTGATTGATGTTTTATATTCATCAATTTGTTTATTTAGTTGAACTTCTGCATTTTTAGTTATTTGTACTAACTCTTTTGAAAACTCAATTTGCTTATTTTGAAGTTGTTCATTGATTTCAGCAGATTTATCGTTTGCATCTTTGAGTAACTTTGAAATGCCTTTTTGGAGAGTTTTATTGTTCTCAGAAAGTTGTTCATTTATTGCTTCCTTATCAATATTTACATTAGCAGAGATAGCATTAAGTGATGCAATCACCTTATTCATGTGGACGATAAGCTGTTCACTCTTTTGTGAGACACTATTTACATTCTCATTTGCCGATCTAATTTGTTTAAGGCTTTCTTCTAGTTCAAAAAGTGCTTGTTCTATTGCAGGGTTATTCATAAACTTCTAAGTATTTGTTTTTTACTGTTCTAAATTTTGTCATTTGAATTAAAAAATAGGTCTCTTCAACCAATGTTTGATACTCTTTTTTACTCAAATAGGGATAAATGCTGGCATTGAAGTGATTAAATAACTCTTCAAAATCATGATATTCACTAGGACGATTATAAAATTCGATCATCCCCTCTGAATACCTCGCAATTAATTGTTCTTCAAGGTTTTTATTGCCTTTCGTACCCATGTAAGCCAAACAAAATGCTTCGAGTAAGTATAATGCAGGATTACTATCGGTTAAGGATCTACTAATTAATCTTACAGCACCATATAAGTGTTTTATGTTATCTAAAGGAGTTCCAAAACCAACGATTTCATTACTGATGACCAATAAATATTTTTGTAAAATATCCACATGGGAGATTTTTCCTCCATCGGTATCATTTACTAAAGAATATGGTTCACCATTGTCTGCCAGATAATCACTCTTAGCGTATTTAGAGTTGAAATAATAGTATATAAAATCTTTCAAACTCTCATTAGCCTCTATCCAGGTGGTTTTGTCAGAAAGCCCTTCCATGCAAAAATTTCGCATATCATCAATTGCTCTCTTTCTCTTTTCCGAGATCTTATCATAAACGAATTCAGTCAGGTAAGCAAGGCACTTATAGATCTCACTATCTAATGGATCAATATCACTTTTGTTTAGCGGAATATCTCTTACCTTATTAAGTTCGAGGTTCGCCCTTTCTTCTGTGTAGTAGCGTAGTAAGAATGTTTTTAAACCATCGAAATAACCGCCTTTCTCCTTTTTGTTTGCAACTATTCTAAACCTTTGATTCCTATAATCTTGTGTAAAATCTTCAATAAGATCTATACAGGTCATACGATATATAGCTTTTGATAGATCTGCATAGTCGTCACTTGAGTATGGAACAAACACGATTATCTTTGCTCCGATTTCTGAAGACCTCAGCGTTGATAAGAATCCAACCGCTAATGTCTCTGCACCGTCTTGTTCAATAAAAACATTAGAGGTATTTAACAGCTGGTGCATGTACATTTTTTCAATGAAATCACCCTTGAATGCTTCATTAAAGAAGTACATCACCGTTTGATAGTCAGCATTTAAGTATTGGAAGTTTTTCTTGCTAATATTAATGTTTTGAGCCCTGAGTTCTTGAATGAGCTCTCCTTCTGCTTTCCAACCTTTGGTCTCTTGACTTACATTTTTTAATTTACATCTCTTAAACTCAGTACAACTTTCATCACATCTGTTAAAAGCAAACATTACATTGTCTTTTGAACAATGTAATTTAACAATATCGTTTGATGGAGTGGCGAATACTAAATACTCTTTGGGTACAGTAACATTGTAATAGTTTAAGATTTCATACAAATCATTTTCCTTAAACCATTTGTTTTTCAAAATTGGAATTGGGAAAGTTCCGCTGTTAAAGGTTCTACTTATTTGTACTAATTTATAATCAGAAACCAGAATACTTGAAATGGCAATATTCTTGTCCCTGCCAGCTCTTCCTGCCTCCTGAACGAATGACTCAAGCGAGCTAGAATAATTCAAATTTACAGTAAACCTAACATTGGGTTTGTCTATACCCATTCCAAATGCCTTGGTTGCAACCATTAAAGGACTTTTGTTGTTCCTAAATGCGTCCAAACTCTGCATCGATGTTTCATCATCATCCTTCCCTGTAAATGATGCAACATCAATAATTCCATCTGATTTTAAATTAGCAGCATTTTTTCTTACAGATAATCCTGTGTTATCAACGTGAGTACAGAAAATAATACCAGCGCCCTTATATTCATCTTTGGGGCTGTATAAATCACTTGCTATTTCAAGTGTTAATGGAGCGTCTGTTCCTTCATCACTATTTTGTCTTTCCTTATAACTCTCTTTTATGAATTTAATATTAGATTCTTGCTGAATTTCATTTAAGTACCCCCCCACACGTTTAACATAGCTTCTCAAAAATTCTGCTTTTGAGTCAAATGCAGTCCAATGGTTTGTAATATTTAACGCCTTCGGTAAATGAGGTTCAATTCTGTTTTGTTGATCATAATATCTATCAACTTCAAAGTCAATTGGTACTTTTTCAATCTTGTACTGCAATTCTAACCTATTCGTATTTTCATATCGAACTATTACATCAGCATCAAGTTCAAATGCACCATTTCCTGATAGTTCCCTTTCGACATCAGCCAGAACATCAAAAGATGCAGTAGCTGTTAACCCAAATAAAGAAATCTCTTTTTGTTTAGAACGAACGTAATTGTACAGATTTCTTCCAAGGTGTAAATATGAGAATCTAAAATCATGCCCCCACTCAGAAACACAATGCACCTCGTCTATTACTCCATATGAGAAGTATACGTTGTATTCGTGCATATTTTTTAATCGTTCTCTAAAACTTGCAATCGCAAGCCTTTCTGGGGAAAGGAATATAAATTGCAACTGAGATGACTCTAGTTGATTTTCTCTATGTTTTCTTTCATCAGCAGTTAGGGTTGAATTAATGTATGTCGCTGTATCAATCCCACTTCTTAAAAGCCCATCATATTGATCCTTCATCAACGATTTTAGTGGATCAACTACCAAAGTGACACCTGGTTGTAATAATGCCGAGATTTGGTATGTTAAACTTTTACCGCCACCTGTTGGGAGTAATCCTATCACAGGAAGATTTTGAAGCGCTCTGTCAAGAATGGGCAACTGTCCTGGTCTAAATTGCTCTTTTCGGAAGAATAACTTCAAGAAATAGGTTAGATTTTCTTTTGCGCTTTCAATTTCCTCGAATACACCCTGTCTGTTCTTTGAAACCAGGTTTTTATATTTAATTAGATCCGATGTGTAAATTACTCTATTAGTTCTTGGTACATTAGCTGATCGAATATTGAAATAGCAATTGTTGTTTGCTTTATATTCACTAAAAGATTCAATATCTGTACTGGCACTTTTTAAAACAGCTTGCGTAACTACCATGTCGTAAACTTTATTACGTAGTTCAGTAGTAGCGCCTTTATAGGTGTTTATGGTATGCAGCGGAGACTTAATGAAATCAGTATTGCTAATTACAAACAAATCTATCTCAGGAAGTTTATACTGTTCATATTCCTGAGTTAGTGCAATTAAATGACCAAAGGTATTTTTGAAGTCTTCAATTGCTAGTTCGGCAAACGGCACGTCTTTTTCCTCAACAAGAATTTGCCATTTATCTTTAGTGATATCTAAATGCCCAGTTATTATTGCTTCGAGTAATACCTTTTGAAATCTTGCTATTGCAATTGGTGTTAGTAATACTTGAAGTTGAATCTTATCATTTTCGTGCAAACCATTTACAGTATCGATATACTTCCTAAATATGTTGATATCAAAAGGAGTGTTATTCGTTGCTTCAAATTTAATTTCACCTAATTCAGTAACTTTCTGTGTGATGCTGAAGGCTTTTAAAAATGCTTCTTCAATAAATACACTAGACTTAGTAGGTAACCCTCTCGATATGATATTATTTAAAACTGCTAGGATAGGATGTACGTCATCATAAACACTAGCCCCCAAATCAAAAGGTGCTGCAACCTCGAATCGAGTAACATCTTCCCAGGAACTGGTGTTTGATTTTGCCCGAACATCTTTAATACAATCCAATTCATAGGCTGCATGAAACTGTACTGTTGGGTAGTACTCAATTGGAATAAGGTGTCCAGATTGATTTGGTTCAAGTTTGTATATCCTTGATTTTACTGTCCAACCTCTACCATGAAAGTCAGTGTTTTCGAACTCATACAGATTGGTTATTTTCCCCAGATCGAAATACCTAAAGAATGCATCTATTCTCTGGTTTGTTGGATTTAAGGGCCCTACACAAACTAAATAATTTTCTGAATCAACACTTCGATCAACAAGGTTTGCCAAATGTTTGAGATCAATTGCTGCAACATCTAATATGTTAGAGAAAATATGAATTACACCCCGACTGTTATTTGACTTAATCTCATTGACATCAATTGATTCGAAGTACTTTGAAATTGTGTTAATCTCAATTGAACCATTATCGTAAAGCTCTACATGTAATCTTGCTCTTTCTAGTGCTTTCTTAGAAGGTTCAATTAAAGTTACCCGCCTTACGTTATTTTTTAGACCACTATTAGCAATGTGGTCTAATAATACAATTGTACCTATACCTTGACCGCATCCCCAGTCTACAATTTCAATTTCACTATTCAGAAGATCTTGCGGTAATTTTTTGAAAGCATCTAGTAACTTGGCTTGATGCATATTACCATAAGAGAATAAATAATGACACATTTGCTCATGAGTTTCAAGAATTGCTGTCCCTCTTTGAAGTTGATGTCTTACCGACTCTCTAATGTTGGGAGCAAGATTCAATACCTCCTCAACGGCAATTTTTCTAATCCCATTAAAAGAAATTAAAGGTAAAGATGATATTTGACGCTGATAACTCATTTAATTACTCTAAAAGTCAGGTTTACTCTAGGTTTAGTTATTGCTTTTTGCTTTGGAACTTGATGCTTCCAAAAATGCTGTAATTCACCACGCATAATAAGCAAACTGCCATGTTTCAAGAAAATATCATGCGACTCTCCTGTGTGATTATGCTTGATTTGAAATTTACGCTCCGCACCAAAATTCACAGAGGCAATTATTGGATTTTTACCTAATTCTTTCTCCGCATCTGTATGCCACGAGATAGAATCATTCCCATCTCTGTATAGGTTCAGTAAAACACTATTGAATATTGTTTCACTAATTGGTTCAATCTTTCTTTTAATCAATAACAACTCTTCAGACCAAGGATGCGGATTAAGTGTGATTCCCGAAAATGAGTAAGGCTTATCATTATCGCCATACCAAGATGTTAGCCTTGGAAACAGTACTTGCTTGCCGTACATATTCATGCTTTCCTGCTTCCATTCTATGTTGTCAATGAATTTTTGCAACAATTCATCCGCCTCAACTTTATTGAAAAAGTTGGGCAAATAAATGTATTCTCCATTTGGAATTACAATTGGTTCACCGTCTTTGGGCTGGCTTGTGCCAAATAAATCTAACTGTTCCATAGGCTATCTTATCTGCGTTGTATCAATCCAGTCAAATTCCAGGACTTTCTTTTTTGTCTTTTTATCGTTCAATCCATCCACAGGTGCAATGGCGGCTCCAAACTTGTTGTAGTTCACTAAAACGCCATCATCCAAATCAATAGAGTTCCTTTCTCCAGCTAGCGGATAGAGTATTTCAGATTCGTACTTCCTGCAATCTGCCAGCATATCATCAATTTTATCAATTTCACGCTGAGCTCTGTTTTGCTCAGCAGGTGAACCATTGACCACTGTATGCTCATTTTGCTTGCGTTGCAACTCCAACTTACCAATAAACTCACGCAAATACCCATTTAGGATGGTGCTCAAGGTATCTTGTGTATATCGGTGCATGTATATTAACACGTTGAAATAACCTTTTGGCGATGAGAACATCCAGTAGATTGGGCGTTTCTTATAACGCTTGATATGGTCTTTGTAGAAGTCTTTTACGAAGTACTTACGTATGTCTTTACCTAAGCACTCCTCCACAAAAGCTAAATTCTTCTGAAACTCCTTCTCTCCAAAGCTAGCTTTTAAGAAGCCATGGAAACGGGCTACAATATCATCCTCAAACCATTCGTCATCAAGAACTGGAATCACATTATCCTCATCTGGCATGAAACTGAGTTCCTCTTTATTCTTTGAAACCTTGCTCAAGTACTCTTTTAATGTCTCACCTTGGTTTGCTAGTATTAATCCCTCTTTGTCCAAAGAGTAACGACCAAACATACAACCCACGGCATAACTTACAAATTGGGCAAACACTTCATTGGCATGAAATACTAAATCTCCATTTTCAATGCTTGTTTCTTCTTTGAGAATAGTAATTTCCTCTAAAGGCACATCTGGTGTTAATTCATTCTGTAAGCGATAAATATCAATATATTGGCGGTTGAGCTCTTCTTCGTTTTTGTGGAGTTGAAAAAATTTTGTTCGCCAGTATTGTTCGTATGAATCATAAGATTCTTTGATATTGAAAGTTCCATGTTTTAACAATTCGTTTTGGAAGAAATCCCATGACGTTTCACGGGAATTTGACTCAAGAGTAGAAATTTTAATGCATTGTTCAGCGGTCACAACTATTCCATCGACTTTATAATCTATTTCAGTAAATGGGATTTTTGCGACCTCACCAATTTCATATGTAATACCACCATCTTTGATTACTGATAAGAACTTTTGATAAACATTGGAATTTAAATAAGAAATGAGTACGATTAATAAACTTTTATCTTTAGGAATGATAATTGGCCCCGCAGCAGCAGATATGAAATTGCTTTCTTGAATCCTAAATGAAATTTTTGACGAGGTTATATAAGACCAAGTAATTCCTTTTTTAAAATAAAATGATTCGTTCCTGATAACCGAGTTATGAAAATCCTTTAGCTCTCTTCCGTTTTCCCCCCAATTGATTACATATTCATTAAAACCATACCATTTTTTAAACCCGCCACCTTTGGATATTGGCGCCCATGTATATTTATTCTCGTTATTTGGGTCACATAACGATTTGGCATAATCTATTTCACTCCAAAATCTCAAAAAGCGAGAATCATTCGCAGTACTCAATCCCTTTTTTACCTCAGCTATTTCTTTAATTGTTTCATTTGAACTAAAAGCCTCGATTATTACCTCATTCAACCAATATCCGATAGGACTTCCAGGAATCTTTTCAAACTCTTTTTGGTTAGCTGAGTAGTACCAACCGCAATTAGGGTTTTGGATGGCTTCTATGGTTTTTAATCGTTTTTCTTCGGTAGAATTATAATCTACTAATCTTACAAAAGTACCTTTGCTTTCTATTCCTTTATTCCAGAAGGTAAAGGATGTATTTTGCACCACCTCTCCACCAATTTCGGGAAAAGTCCTTGCTCCTAAGTGTAGATTGGTGTCAAACAAAACATCTTCAATTAATCTAGCACGTAGATTTTCATAACTACTCAGGAACATCCAAGAATGTTGGTTAATCATTCCAAGAAATCCTTTGGGATGAAGCATATAGATTCCAGCTTCCATGAAGCAAGCCATTAAATCTGCTTTACTATCTGGGTAATTTGTCTTTACGAAGTCCCCCAAAGTTTTATTCATATTACCACCTCCCATGTACGGAGGGTTATCTACAACACAATGGTATTTTTCACAAAGTGGAATCAGTTGATTGATGGCAGTTTCAATTTGTTCTAACCTGTATTGAAAGAAAGCATCACCGCTATTTGTTTTCGTCCTTATTAACGATTTTACTTTTTGTAGCTCATTGAGCGAAGTATGCGGGGCAATCAGAGAACCAAAATTGGTTGCCTGCAACATTGTATGCAAATCATGATTGAGCTCATCGGATAGTTTATAACCTAGCTGAGTAAATGCTTCCTTGATCTCGTCTGAGCTCAAGGGTAAATCCTGGTAGCAGAGAATATTAGGTGCTATTGGATTTCTAAAAAACCTGCGATAATAGCTGCGGGCTTTCATCAATAGAGCAAAGCCAGCCAATTGTGCGGCACGTTCATCTATTTCAAAGCCAAAGAGGTTGTTTTTTAAAATTAATGAAGGTATCTCATTAGGGTTATAACCTTCTTCTTCATATATCTTGAAGAACAAATCGAATCCATAAACTAGTATATGACCGCTTCCGCAAGCCTGATCTAATAGTTTTACTTCCTCTACCGAGTTTACCTTTAAGTAATCATCTGCATGCACACTAGGAGAATCAATAAAGTAGGGCATGTAGTCCTTCAGTTTTGAGTTAGGTTTGTTTTGTAACCATAACTTTCCAACTGTATTTTGCACCATATACTCAACGATCCACCTTGGGGTAAACAATTGGGTAGCTGCTGGTATGTCTTCCTTTTTTACTGCTGTTTTTGAAGCGAATACTTCATCCTTTTTCTCGGAAATGTAAAACTGATATAACCAACCAATAATCTCCACCTCGGCACAATCTTCATTAGGCATTCCCTCAACAATCTCTTTGACAATACTGAAAGATGATGTTAAATCGTCTGGTAGTAAGAGCTCCGTATAGTCGTCAATCTTCTCAAATAAAAACGGAAAAATGGAATGAAGTTGATTGCAAACTGCAACCAATAGTATTCGGAATACATCATTGTCGGGGTTGTTGCTGCTTACTCTACCATCCAATAAATCCAGTATATGCTGACGATCAACGGTCAAATCAGTAGGAATGCTACCGCTATGGGCTGCATCCAATAGTTCAGGACTTACACTGTTTGCGGCATTAGCAGGCGTTAATACCGACATACCTATGGGTTGATAACCATTGGCATCCATAAAACGTAAAGCCACCAAACGGTTGAACCAGGTATAAGCTACCTTTTCAATCACCTGTTGCTTTCCTTTTTTGTCGACAGCCTCTTTGAGCTTTTTTACTGTATTGGCTTTACCTCTCAGTTCAGCGGTATCATGAGTTAGCACATAGTTGAGCTTGGCACCTACCTGCTCAATTAATTTAACCCTTGCTGATTGTGCAAATTTTTTAAGTTGGTTGGTGTTCATTAGCTCAATGTTATTTTTCTATTTGCTTCAATTTGTTCCATCAGAGCAATTTTTAACTGCTCCAAGTATTCATTTACATCATCCGCTGATTTCAACTGTGTTTTGTCAAAGCGAATCTTTTTCTCAACGTTCCTAAGATTTATGAATTGCTCCTTGGGTTCAGTTTCACCACCAGATGTTTTGGTTGTTAGTTTCGATAGAAGATTAAGCTGATCTGTAAACAAATCTGCTAAACGCTGTCTGTCTTGCATGAGGTTTGCAATAAACTTTTGCTCTTTTGCTTTTGCCTCAATCTCCCTGAATGGTTTGCATAGTGTGTCTTGTTCAGATGCAGAGAGTTTATCGTAACCTTCCTGCTGTTGGAGTTGAAGCATTTTGTTTTTTGCTTCATTGAGTGTAAGCTCTCGTTCTGCCTGTATCTTTTCTTGAATACGATCAGCAAGAGTATCCATTGCTCGTTTTACATCCTGCATAACGTTTCCGTAGAATGGTTGAGCAGAATCGTGAGCTTCATTTAAAACCCTGCGCTCTGTGGTGTCGATATAATCAAAGTTTGCTTGGTTGCCTGTCAGGAAAACGAGCATCCGATCGTAGATTTTCTTCTGCTCACCAGCCATAAACTTGCGAATCGGGTCAAGTTTATTTTCTTTATCGTTTAATAAATCGTCTTCAAAGTTTTTAGCTTCAGTGATCAAAGTTGCGTAATCCATACCAAGGATCTTTTTAAGCAATCCTTCAAGGGGCTCTAAGGACTTCACGAAGGGGTATTCTCTACTTTGACCCAATAAAACCTGTATCTCATTTGCTACCTCACGAGCTTTATCTTTAAATAAACCAACTACTTCTTTTGCCTCATTGTATGGATTCGACTCGTTAAAAGCATCTGAATGTATTTGCTTGAGTAGATTTATTTGCCCTTTATCGAACTCAATTTGGGGAGAAACCATTGTGTTTTGATGATATCTGTTGTTTGAGAGTGCCTCATAAAATTGGCTATCATCTAACGAGTTCGTGTCCTGTCTTCCTTCAATCTTACCTCTACGGAAAAGCCTTGCTGTAACGCACCAAACTGCCATTTGAGTCCATCCATATGGCTTTTTGCCGAAGTGGTCTCTAATGTCAGATAAATTGGTTCTGTCGTGCTGCATTTTACGCCTCTCAATGAAGTTCAATACTTCTCTTTCGGCAGATGAGATGGTGCTGTCATCACCACCAAATAGGTCAGCAGAGGTATTATTCATGATGATTCGCAGTTGCGTCTCATCATAGTTGGTAGAGCCTAGCAGTTGAAGTTTGGGGAATGCTAATTGTATTAGGTCTTGGGCAGTCTCAATAATTCTAGTTTTACCATCAGAACTATTGGAGCCTTTGTGCTCCACACCATTCATGAAAATAGATGACTTACCTAGTAAGTCATTTAGCTGATTTTGAATAATCTGCTTACGATCTCTATTTTGCTGACCCTTTTCGTATAAAATTCGGTTTATACTCTCTTTATTTGATGCAGATTGGTTTTGCTTGATGTACTTCTCTGTTTTAAGTGCCATCCTTACTTCATAAACCAATCGTTTATCTTCAGGGAGTTTTACTAACATTAATGCTTGGTCTGCCATTGTGCTGGCATTGAAGTAAGCATCGTTCTTATATTGTTCACTATTCGGTGAAACTACTTCAATTTTGAGTTCCTTTTCTCTGCCAAAAATTAATCCATCAACCTTACGAGTGTACTCAAACTCCTGCTTATTCAGGTTGTATTTAATCTTGGTGTCCTTGATTATACCATCAAAAATGAGCTCGTTTATCAAGTTACTCACCTGGGCAGCATCAATAGATGTGTTTTTAATTTCGTCCTCAACGTTTTTCTCATCATCCGTTAAGTACTCATAGATTTCACCACTGCGTTGAATGTAGGTCTGTTGCTCCAGTAAATTCAATGCTTTTTCAACTTCTTCTTGGTGTTTAACTGGATTTGTTTTTAACGAATCAAGTAATAGCACGCTAACGTTTCGAGCAGTGGCTTTGAACCCGTCAAAGTACTTTATCAAAAAGAGCACCTTTAAAATTCGAATAGCCAAAGGATGATCCCCAAGTTGATTTTCTGCCAGATAGATTGAGTTTTGAGATTCTGTTCTCAGTGTTGCTCTCAATCCTTCGAACATCCTATCGAAACTTACCAATGAATTGGTATCTGTATATCCTACATTTTTTAAAACCTCTTGAAATACACCTAACATCGATCTTTCACCAACTGATTGGTGTTTGCCCTGAAACACGTTGTGACGTGATAGAGCTTTAATACACTGCTGGAACAAATCAAATTGGTAGGGTATAAACGGATATTTGCTTACAAAATCCGAATCGCCTTTGTAGCCCTTAAACTGAATGCCCGCCTCAGAAAATGTTAGTAAGGTTTTTATATTCTGACCTTCCTTTGTGTGAACATCGGTAAGTATTTTATCGCCTTCAGTATTTTTTTCTAGTAGACGTTTCTCTATTACCTCATCCACATTAGCAGATGTCAATGGCATTCTAATTTTGAATCTACCTTGAATCTTAGCAAAGTCATTTGATTGTACTGCGGTATCATCACCAACCAGCGTTTCCAAATCTTCTTGGGAGGTTACAATTACCCATGCATTCCCATTACACTTAGTCATTAATGACTCGGTAATGGTTTGAAGATTAAGCATCAAGTTGGTGTTCTCAGCAATGTATTGACCCACTTCATCTACAAAGAAGTTTAACCTGAAATGGTTGCCCTTACTTGCGATATAATCGTTCACTCTGAGAGCGAAATCCTCGATGGAGAATCTTTGTTTAGCTTTCCAATCATTAAGGTATTTGTCGTACTTCGATGAGTCTTCGTTGTATATTTTACCACATGCAACGGCAATGGCATCATTTACATTTCTTGCCACGTAGTTCAATCGTGACTCCACCCATGACTTACCAAACGCCTTTTCAAATTCGTTTTTGAAATCTTCGTATTTACCTTCCTTACTCAAATAAGTTTCGAAATCTGCTATGTGAGGTTGGAAGCCGTAAAACCCTTGGTGATCGTAAAATACCTTATAAAATACTTGCAAGATGGCATTGCCATCATTCTTGCTAGTTATTTGGGCTTGCTGGTCAATGTTGAATAGAATGCTTTCTGAACTATAACGCTTCGTAGCATTTAAAATGTCAGCCTTCAGTTTAACATCATCCGTTACCTTTTCTGCGAATAATTCGCCAAGGTGTTTTTGTTGAAGCTGTTTGTTTTCCAGAACATAGCTCAATATTTTAAGCAAATGAGATTTACCTGATCCAAAAAAACCAGAGATCCACACACCATTCGAACTTGCCTTATCATTGTATGCCTCAAAAAAAGTTGCTAGCTTTTTTGATACATCTTTCGTAATGACATATTCATCCACTTCTTGGAAGATGTGCTCACGATCGTCAGCTTTAATTACAGTCTCTATACTTCTGTTGAAGTCCTTTTTGAAAATATCGTTTAATGATTTCATGCTTTCTGCTTGTAAGTGTCAATGTTAAATGCTCGGTAGTAATTATCGTCTTTCAGAGTCCCAAATAAATTAAGCGATTGTCCAGTATACGAACCACAGAAGAACATAACTGTGGGGATGTTCTTTACTGCACTCTGTAAATTATTAAGTACGGTGTGTGATCTAATGAAGGGATAAACTGCTCCAACACCTTTGAGTAATAAAATATTGGGATTGGTTGTAGCTACTTTCTCTATTATGGCTGGGATGAAGCGCTCATGAATGTTAATGGTAGATTGAATCGCATCTTTGAAATCAAATTTATCCATTTCAAGTTCCAATTCGAACATTTCATTCAAGCCAATATTTTCATCAATCAGTTGACATGACAACTCAAATAAGTCTACCACTAGGGTTTTAATTCCAGTATTTTCAAGTTTTACTGTCAAGTTCGTAATCTCTTGCTCAACTTGATTCTGAGTAGCAATATCATATGGCGCAATCCAAAATGGTATTTCGCCATTAAGAGCATCCATCTTCAAAAAGCTCTCAGAGCTGAGTACTTCGTGTATGTGTTGAAATTTCTTGTGCGTCAATTCGTTTTGATTCATATCAGGCGTATTGTGGAATTAACAATAAAGCCAAATCACTTGGCTTATGAGTTTTTAAAATATTTTCGAGTCGAACATCAACAATTGGTCGGATAATGTTTTTCGCTTTCACATTATCTATCAATCCAGCTTGCTCTAAAACCTTGAAGACTACCTGTTTGATTTTTGCCTTTGTTGTATCCGCCAGAATCTCTAATTCGTCATGATCAACACTCTTCTTACTAAAAAAAGCATTGTAGTCCCTATCAGTTATTTGATGGTCAAAAATGCTTACCTTATCTAAGATGACTTCAGAAACGAAGTCTCTTATGTAACTGTAAGCCCTGCAACAAGCTAAGTATGCTATTAACTTTTGCGTTGATAAATCAGAGTCAACTAATAATTGTATTTCGTCATTTGAAAGGGTAGCCAGGCGAATTTTTAATTCAGCAAATTCTCTTTTACTGGTTTTCGCTTTCTCCTTGTTTAACGAATCTGGAATTAAACTATCAATACTGAAATTATTCTCAGTAAGAATGCGTGCATAATTTATAAGTTCTCTCAACATAAGCGAAGCTGCTGTAAATGAAAATCTATATTTTGATTTTAAACCCATTAATTTTTACTTTTCTTCTTTGAAACAATTAAATCAGTCACGTCACATCCGATAGCGTCAGCTATTTCATTTAATTTCGAAAGGGGTGGTTGAACTAGATTGCTGCACCACTGCGAAACAGAAGACTTTGCGACCCCAAGGGTTTCTGCCAATTGGATCTGTTTCATGCCTTTCTCCTTTAGAACTTGATGTATACGATTCATCGTTTACTTGTTTTATAGAAAAGCAAGTTAATATTTAATGTTCACTTTAATTGAACAAAATAACTAAGGTGTTGTGGTTGTTTTTTTAAGTAATACGCCTGACCTCGCTAATTCGAATTTTAATCTCAAACTTTCAAACAATTACCATATCGATTAGGTCTATTTTAGAATTGTCAATTCTAGAATGAATTTTGGAATGAGTTAGTTTCCCATTTTTTGGATAATTCAATTTTAAAGGTTTGTTCAATTATGTTATCTGAGGTGTTCTGCTGATTTGATTTTTGTTGTCATAAAATTCCATTTTTGCTGCTATGCTCGGCAAAATTAACGAAAGGCAATGCAATTTTTTGCTTTGATTTACAATTAGATAGGAGTGTATTTTGTTGGGTTTTGGGAATCATCTTTTTCTTAAGAAAAATGTAAATTTCCATTTGTCCGCATCAAATATTGAATTTCTAGAAGACAGTGCTCCGGACAAAATAAATTTAGATGAACTCCTACCGTGTGATGAATTTGGAATCATCTTTCAAAGTGGATGAGCATAAAAACGCGTCATTGGAGTTACCGGTTAATAATCAAAGTTTATATATAATACATCCAGAAATTAGCTTGGTTTGTACTTAACTGGGAATAATGAGGAAAATCAATCCCAAAGATTAAATTGGACTAGTTTTAATCTCTTATATGAGTAAATACCTTAAGGGGGACGAAAAGTACCAATTTATTCTGGCTGTTATTCAAAACGGGCAGGGTAGAAAACAATTTGCCATAAATTACATGGAGATGTAAGTAGACCTAAAATTCGTACTGGATAAAATTCGGCAAAAAACCCGAAATTTCCCCAGTCAAATGAAAAAAAGCAGATACACCGAGGGTCAAATCGTTAAAGCCCTTAAAGAAGAAGAAAATGGCCGATCTGTCATGGACATTAGTCGTGAACTTGGCATCAACAAACAGACCTTCTACAATTGGAAGAAGAAGTATGCCGGCATGAGCGGCGAACATCTACGTCAGCTGAAACAACTCCAAGAAGAGAACCAGCGGCTCAAGCAAATGTATGCAGATGTGTCTTTGGACAACAAAATGCTCAAAGACCTTCTTTCAAAAAAGTGGTAGGCACTGGTAACCGACGCACAGTTGTGACTTATTTGGCACAGAACCACCAAGTGAGTATTACCAGGGCCTGCAAAACAACAGGGTTCTCTAAATCGCAGTATTATTATCAAAGTAAGAAGGACGATTCTGAGGTGGTCGACAAACTGAATGAACTTGTTGAGAATAAGCCCAACCGAGGTTTTCCATACTTCTTTCATCGCATTAGAAATGAAGGATATGTATGGAACCACAAGAAAGTAAAACGGGTGTACAAGCTGATGAATTTGAACAAACGACGTAAGCACAAACGTAGACTCCCCGCGAGATTTAGAGAGCCGCTAGCTCAGCCAAATAGTATTAACAGTACCTGGAGCATTGATTTCATGCACGATACATTGATGAATGGAAGGAAGGTTCGAATCTTGAATATCATCGATGATTTCAATCGCGAAGCACTTACCATAAATGCTGATTATTCACAATCCGGAAGAACCGTAGTATCAGCCCTTGAGGACCTCAAATACTGGCGCGGACGACCCAACGAAATACGTTGTGATAACGGACCTGAATTCCTGTCAAGCTACTTCGTGGATTACTGCAAAAATCAAGGCATCCAGATCAAATATATCCAACCCGGTAAACCCACTCAGAACGCCTATATTGAGCGCTTTAATCGAAGCTATCGAGAAGATGTTTTGGACGCATACATGTTTGAATCTTTATACCATCTCAGAGAACTATCAGCAGAATGGCAGGATGAATACAATGAATTCCATCCACATCAATCTTTAAATAATCTCAGTCCTAACAAATATTTAGAAATTAATACTTAAAATTGAAAAGTCGAATCTAACCCAGTTCGAAAAAGGGGGCACTTACAATATAAACATATTACGATTTATAGGTGTATTTTCAAGGCATAGAAAAATCACAAAAGGCGCTATAAATTATTTTAAATCAAATTAGTAAAGTGTTAAAAAGTTACTTTAGGCCCGTTGGATTGAAGTTGAAAAAACTCGATTCGGCATTGTTTTTACTTTGGAATGAAGACTAAATTGTTTCAGTGGATTTTTAAAAAAATAAATAATTTGGATAAAGTTGGTTCTTATAAAATTGGTAGTTTTAACAATTTAATTAGGCTTTAACATTTGATTTTTCATTTGACCAACTAAATCTCCTAATTCCACCTTGTTGAAGCCGACAAAAGAGAACTGCTCTAATCTATATGTTCTATAGTCGTCATTTCCTATGTAACCAGTTGAAACTACAAAACTGACGAAGCCAATATGCTTCTCTTCAAATTCACTGTCGTGTGTTTCCTGAATTGCTTGTTGAATTAAATCAAACGCTATTGGCATGAAATCTTTTGGTAAATACTTAGAGCCTTGAGTTTTTATTTCGATGTCTCCACTTTCATGTTTAGATAATACTAATTGCATTTGATCTGATTCATTACTTATCAGTGCTTTTTTACCTTCAATTGATATATCCCTAATATCCAAATTATTTGAGCCACAGAATTGACATGGTAAATTGTTTTCTTGCAATAACGATTTTAGATGTTTTCCGAGGGCATACTCCGATTTTAAAAGTCGGTTTTCAAAAAAAAACTGAATATCCGTGTTTAATCTCATTATGTCAATAATTCCATCTGTTTTCAGGCAGCTTTTACAAGCTATTTTATATTCAATGATTATCATATTTTTTCAAAAATAAGCATGTTTATTTTTACGTCTTTTTCATTCACGTAAAAATTAATAGGAATCCCAATCTAATAATGGAGCCCCATCTCCCTTCTCTTTTTGTAAAACATTACAAATAATTGCATAAAATTTGGGTTGTATACCTGGTATGTGAAAATCATAACCATGGTCATTCAAGCTACGTATGTTAGTGAATTCATCCCACTTATCAAATTCTGAAATATATTCGTTGACTTGCCAATGTTCGGTCATGTTGTTTTGCTTATAAATCCAGATATAACGGAGGAGTTCGTTTACTTCTGACTGTGAAAGGGCAGTAAAACTAGCACTATTAACTTTGCGTGTGTAGACTTTTACAAATTGATCATTCATCTTTTTACAATTTGATTAAATATGAATTAAACTCTGATGGGTTGCGTAAACTCCACAATTTGAGTACATTTCAAAAATAGTCATTTTCATTTTATTGAAGATTAATTAATAAGCGATTGAATAACTTAGCCAATTAAATTGTAGTCCAAATGAGTGTACGTTGTTAATTTCATTATGGCAAGTGCTCATAAAACTAAGTGCTTGATTTCTTCTCTTTGTTTTAGGATTTTCGCACCCCTATTGAAGTATACATCGGCAGGGGCTAGATTGTTTGCAGTTATTTTTGTAAAAATCAATAAACTCACCTGTAAGCTCCCCAAACAGAGCATGTTTTAAAAATGGAAGAAATAGTAACTTTAAAACGTATTAAACATGAAGAAATCATGATTCTGTCCAGTTCAGATAGCTGGGATTTTGAAGTCGTTTGATCATGGCAAAAGCAGTGTCTATAGGATTTTATCCATTTGTAAGTGGAGATTGAGATCTTTAACAAAAAAAGATGATTCCACGATTATTGATCAATTGCAGTTCATAATGCTCGAGGAGGATTTTGGAAGCGTTATTATCGACTTCGCAAAAATGGAGAACAAGTCAATCATAAACGATTGCACAGGGTTTATAAGAAGTTTGGATTATTTTTAAAAAGAAAGGTGAAGAAGCGATTACCAGAATGAGTGAAAGAACCCTTATCAGTGTCTAAACACTTTAAGCATTCATGGAGTAAAGACTTCATGCATGATGTTTTAAACAACGGAAGAGAATTCCCTACTTTTAATGTAATTGATGACTATAACAGAGAAATATTGTTCATCGAATCTGATTACCGTTAAAAAGCAGTAGAATGGTATTGGTGTTAAATCACTTGATGGCAAGATACGGCAAGCCTTAAAAAATCCGAATGGATAATGGTCCAGAATTAATATCAAAACTAACTCAAGAATAGAGGGATTGAACAACGAGGAAAACCAACACAAAGTGCTTTTATTGAGCGATTTGATCGTTCGTGCCGAAATTGAGTATTGAACGCATATTTATTTGATAGTTTAGATGATGTTCGTGAACAAACATCTATTTGGGTAAACGATTACAACCATCACCGTCCCCACGCCTCATTAGTCGGGTAACTCCCCGTATCATACCGAGAGAAAAAAATCTCCCATGGGCCCCATACTGCTTCGGCTAGGCCTTCGCTCCATCATGTCCATGGGAAAGAACAAAAAGAGAAAATAAAATGAAAATGTCTATTTTTGAAATGTACTCAAACTGGGCAGCTTACACAAACGTATTTACTACCTGTCGAAAAAGCATCACTATACATTTTTGTACAAATGTGCAGAAATATACTAATTTAGCCAAACTAAACCCTACCACAATACGATGTAATATGTACAATGAAAAGTACAATAAATTCCGAACCGGCTATAATTCAATTGTATTTCAAATAATAAGTTTATGATTGACCTCATTGTCTATGTCGTCTTAAATTTAGTCAGTTGCAATGCAAATTTCCAAACAGCCTCCAGGGGACTACATCCTGATAAAAAGGGCAGACTATATTTAACACTGAGAAGTAAAATTAGTGGTAAAAAATTCAATATTTGGCTTACTACTAAAAGTTCTCAGAGATTTCAGAAAGGTGATAAACCCTATAGATTATTGCACCTTTTATACAAATCAAATTCGAATGGTAATCTTGAGATTTATCTAGGATTAATTGAGGAATTAGAAAGACCAATTATTGATTTATGTAACCAAGCAAATTTACAAAATTATAATTTTCAAGAATTTAGAAAATTTATTATCGATAAACTCCCCAAATTGAGATTCCCTGTCAATTCAGAAGATCAACTAAAAATAATCGAAGAAATTACAAATTATTGTTGGATTGCAAAGGTTCATAATTATAAATTACATTGGCATATTAATCAATTTATTGGAGAGAATAAACTATGGGATGAATTTAAGTGTATTCGTTCACTTAATGATCATGGTCATAACAATAAAATTTTAGGAATTAAACCTAAGTATTTTAGTATAACTTGTAAATTGATGAATTTAGATTCAGATGAAGGTTCGCCTTTGGAATCTTGGGAAAGTTATTAGTTTAACTAATTTGTAGAATTCAAATAGACAGATCTATTAAAGCGTTAACATGATTTTTAATTAGTATTGAATAATTGACAAAGTAATACACTATTTTAGAAATCCCTCACCGCTTCAAAACAACCCCTTCGGGTCCATCGATATAAGTTGCTGCCACGAGAGGCCCGATGAGTCTAGTTGGTAGATCTTGCTCGGGTTGAAGTGCTTCGTGAATGCGTTTAGGCCTGACACGCGGTCTGTGGTGAGTTTGACTTCTAAAGCGATGTAATGTCCCCGGTAATCAAGAATGAAATCAACTTCGGCGTTCGATTCGTTCCAATAGTAAACGTTTAAATCATTTCCCCGATGGGAGAGTAGGTGGGCGCCGACGGCCGATTCCACCCAGCGGCCCCAGGTTTTTTTATCGGATTGAATCTGCTCAAACGTGTAATCGTGCAAGGAACTCATGAGGGCGTTGTTCATGGTTTGCCACTTGGGACTGCTATTCCTTTTACGGGCTTGGTCCATAGCGAATTTTTGAAGCCCCGTCAATAAGCCAGCGTGATCCAGGAGTTCCAAATAATGCGATAGCGTGGTGGTGTTCTTGGCCTCTTGCAGCTGCCCCATGATTTTAGTGAAAGATAAAATCTTCCCCGAATATTGTGTCCCCAGCTCGAATAAACGCCGCAACAATGCGGGTTTTTCAATTCGGTGCATGAGCAAAACATCTTTCGTGATGATAGGCCCCTCCAAGCTGCACGTCTCGTCCATTGATTACGACTCATCGGTTTTTCAAAAGAAACTTAGCGATCACGCACCACTAATCGCTACTTTTATTGGTTTTGATGAGTGTTTACCTCAACCCTGATATTTCTTTTTGAATGAATGCCGCTAATTCTTCTTTCTTGGGTAATTCTAGTAAATACTTAGACACGAATATGTTATTGTCCATCCCGGCTGTGGCGTATTCGACCAATTGTTTTC
>JACCDZ011048658.1_pt1 | contig 22954 bp, 24 predicted proteins | sample 7449551 | NCBI WGS metagenome assembly JACCDZ01 (sample SAMN15323452, study PRJNA562643) | freshwater metagenome | isolation source: river surface water | place: USA:Blue River Watershed | collected 2017-08-18 | reverse complement strand
GCTTTCCTAACTCGTCTTCTGATTCATTAAAAATCGTTGTATCGGAAACAGTTTCTCCAACTTCAACCCCAGCCCAAGGATCATCATGTTCTTTTGGATTATTTTTATGAAATGAAAATTTTTCTTTTGACATTTTATCTCCTAATTAAAATAATAAGAATATTGATTATTATCAACAAATAAACCCAGTGCTGAACTTCCTATAATTTGAGGGTAAGTTGAAAAAGAAGTTGGGGTTTGAATATTTTTTACTCCGACAGGAATATTTGTTCCAGATGTATAAGAGAACAATGAACAAACTCCCGTAGATTGCCCTAATGTCGCACATAAGCTAGAAATTAAGCTATTCGTAGATAAAACAGCTGATTGTTGTGAAATTGAACCAGCAGATAATAAATTCATTTGCTGTAAATTAGATAAAGTTGTAAATGAATTTAAAAAACTTTGTGGAATTGCAGAGCCAACATATACAGTATTAGGATTTCCAGATAAATGTGATGGTATTAAATAATTCATTAAAATAGCACCATTAAAATTACTAAATGTTGTTTGAATTGTTAATGTTGTTCCATTTCTACCAGTACAACTTAAATTATAAAAGAATGGATTAATAATACTTTGAGTCCAAGATGATACAGAACATAAATTAATAGCAGCTCCAGTATTATTTTGAGCCATATCAGTAATTTGTAATGAATTATTATCACCAATATTATATAAACATGTATCATTTCCTGAATTACTCGAAATACCTAAAAGTGTTGGAGCATTAAAGCAATGCCCTATATAACTATTACTTGCAATATTTTGTTGAACTTCCGTAGCTAATAAAATTGTTGACTTTTCTCCTTGAGCACCAGCACCACTTTTAAAAGTAAAGCTGGAATTAATCATAATATTATTATTTGATTCAATTTCTAAGAATCCAATATTTTGAATAGCTCCCTGTGTTGGAACTTGGATAAGGAAATTACTTTCTTGTGCTGATGTATTTGGTGTTAAAGAGTAAACAGCTAAGGCACTATTATTTTCTGATGCAGAAGTATATGTACTTAAAGAAAATATCGCTAAACTAACTGGATTTCCATTGCTTCTTTGCACTTGAAAAATAACATTTGAATACTCATTGTTATTACTAAAAGGATAAGTTGAAAAATAATTAGTTGCATTTGGATTAGATGGTTGTGGATTAAATGTTGAACCATTATTTTCTGACCCACCACCACTATTACACGCACTTAGAATTCCTCCAAGTAAAATTAATGATAGCAATAAATTTCGTTTTGTTGATTTTTTCATTTGTTTAAATTCCTTTTAAGATTTTTTATAAGTTTTTTTAGCGGCTGGTTTGCTTGGTTTAGCTTCTGGATTATTTTTAGCGGCGAATGCATCTTTTTGAGACTGCATTAATTTTTCTGATACTTTAAAATTCGCTTTATTAATTATTTGTAAATTATTTTTTAAGGTATTATTAAATGTTGCTTTATAATCATTTTCACTTAATTCATTAGTTTCAATTTTTGTTAACATTTGATCTAATTGAGCTGTAATAGCTGGTGAGCAAACATCATCTAATCCCATATTTAACAGATTTTTAATTAATTCAATTCCTTTTTCAGAAATATCAATATTTTGTGTTTTAGGAATAAAGTACATTAAATTAATTTTTATAAGTTTATCTATAATAGCTGAACGAGTTGACTCTTCCCCAAGACCTTGTGAACTGTTTAATATTTGTTTATAAACTTCTAACTCTTTATCACTTAATTTAGAACGATCTAAATATTTACTAATATTTTTCATTGCTCCAATAAGAGCTGCACCATCAAAATATTTAGGTGGAGTTGTTTTTTTAGATAAAAGATTAATCACAAATTCGTTATTTTCTCGTTTAATATTTAATTCAGCACCCTGCGTAAAATCATCAAAGTTTTGATTATTTTCTTTTGTTCCATAAACAACAGTCCAACCAGCATCTTTAGTGCTTTTTACAGTCGTTTTAAAACTATATGATTTACAATCAATAATCATAGTACTTTCATTAAAAGATTTTGGTGGGTAAAAATGAGAAATATATCTTCTAGCAATTAATTCATATATTTTTTTAGCTTCATCTGGCAAAGAATTATAAACTGATTGATTCCATTCTAATGGTATAATAGCATGATGGTCTGATAACTTAGCATCATTCCAAACGGATGTTTTATGTAATTTTGTAGGAATAACATCTGCAACTTTATCAAAGTTTTTTAACATTTTTAACGTCTGAGGTGATTCAGCATACATACTTTCTGGTAAATAATTACTTGAAGTTCTTGGATAAGTTGTTAATTTTGCTTCATATAACATTTGAGCGTACTCAAGTGTTTTTGCAACAGATATTTTTAACATTCTATTACATTCTTGTTGTAATGTTGATAAACTATACATTAAACCTTGATTTTCTGTTTTAGCAACATTTTTAATACTTTGAATATTAGCTTTGTTTGGAGATGTCATTAAATCATCTTTAATTGATTTTGCATATTTATCATCAATTATTCGACCTTCATCATCAATATAATCACCCATAGTTTTATGATCTATCATTAAGTTCGCATCAACTTCATTTCCATGTAAATTAATAAAGCGAGCATTTATATCGTAAAAATCTTTTGATTTAAATTCATTAATTTCCTTATTTTTATCATATAATAGTTTTAAAACTGGTGTTTGTACACGACCAACTGAAAAAGTTTGATATAAACCCATTTCCTTAAATTTGATTGAAATTGCTCTACTAAAATTAATACCTACTAACCAATCTGTTTGTGCTCTTAATACCCCAGCACGATATAATCCTGATTTTTCTTTATTATCATACAAGTTGTTAAATGATTTTTTCATTTCACTATTACTTAATCCATTTAACCACAATCGATACACAGGCTTTTTGTTTTTAAAATATGTTAATAATTCATCAACAATTACTTGACCTTCTCTCCCAGCATCACCAGCGTTAATAACTATTTCGCATGTTGATAATAAAGATTTAATTCCTCTTAATAATTTATCAGCCCCAGCATCAGGTTTACTTTCCCACTTGCCTTTTACCATAGTTTTTGACATAACAGGACGTAGCTCAAAAGGTTGAGGAATAATCGGTAAATCTTGAAAATTCCAGAATTTATATTTTTCATCATATTCATGAGCTTCTTTTTGCTCTAATAAATGTCCACGTGCCCATGCAACAACATAATCTCCCACGATAATATAACTGCCTTTGTTTTCTTTTTTTACTTTATGTTCGCCAGCTAAAAATGTTGCAATATCATTTCCTGCCGAAGATTTTTCTGCGATAACTAATTTTTTCATGGTTTTCCTTTTTTATTTAATTTACAATACTTCACATAATAATAAAATTAAAAAAGTTTGTCAAGTTTTTAGTTATTATTAAACTTTTTTATTGTTGTTTTTGACAAAATAAACTCAGTAGTTATAATTAGAATATAATTAAAAGTAATAAAGGTGAAAATATGAATGCTGAAAAAATAGTAATTGATTATGATCAAATAAATATTTTGATTGCTCGAATAAGAAATAGTTTTTATCGTGAATTTATGGAAGATCAAGTTGTAAATGTTCAAGATGGTGATGATGATAATAAATTAATTCAAATAAACACTTTAATTAGTAATATAGATTTTATTATTGAAGATTCTCTTGCAGAAGAAGGTGCAGAAGATAATGATATTCGTGATATTCTTGAAGAAATTAAAACAACTTTTTTAGATTCTACTAAAGATGAAATACAAAAAATCAATGATGATTTTAAATCTCAAGGTGAAGCCTTTAAAAATTCAGATGATGAATTAGATAAAGTTGAAAAAAGTATAGAAATAGCAGATAACTCTCTTGACTTAGAAAAAGTAATTCCTCCATCGACACAACCCATACCAGAGAATGTTCTAGATATATCTAAAAATGATATAACAGAAGAAAAACCAGATAAGGAAGTTATAACTAAATCAGTTGAAACTCCAACAATAGAAAAAGAAATTATTAGTATGGTAGGTTTATCTAGCGATGACTTTAATAAATTAAATCAAAGCATCGATTCAATTAAAACAGCTATTGAAGAAGCTAACAATAAAATTATAACAAATATATCAAAATCTCCTGAAGAATATAATGCACTAGTTGTAAAACTAAATGAAAATACTACTGAACAAAAACAAACAATAGAAACCTTGAAAGAAGTAATTAATAAAAATGATCTGGAATTAACAGAAATAGTTAAAGTTCAAGTAAGCGAAGCTATTTCAAGTGGGAAATTAGAAACTCAAATGAGCGAAAAAACCGAAAAACTATTAAAGTACTCTAATTTAATAACTATTTTCTCTTTTTTAATGATTATTTGTTTTTTTGTATTCGGTTTACAAATTTATTCAGACCATACAAAATATCAAAATTTAATGAAAGTTATTAATTCTTTATCCATTGATAAACAAAAAATGATTAAGGATATTATCTCTAATGGATATAACGGCAATAATTAAATAAAAGAGGCAAACGCCTCTTTTGTTATTTTGATGTTGAAACCATTTGCCCCATTTGATTTGCCATATTAGTAGGAGCACTACTATTCTGAGCTTTATTTTGATTATTTGACATAGGACTTGAAGAATTATTTGCCGTAGCAGATTTTTTTACCATTAAAGGTTTTAGTTGTACTTCTGGAATAGCTTTATATCTATAACCATTTTCTGTAAATACAGTAGGACTATAGACAATTTTATATATATCAAATATTTTTAAATCGTTATATGATTTTAAATACATCTGACAATTATCAATTGAATTAGTAATAGGTGAAAATTTACCTGGTTTTAGATAATTTGCAAATTCTCTTTCTTTATTATCTGAACAATAAACCCATTGGTAAATTTTTTCTTTATAGTTTGTAATATATTGATCATCATTTTGAGAATATGTTGCTTTTTGTAAGAATAAATAGATTGTAGTATTGTTTATATTCGCAAGAGTATCATTATAATATTTTTTTAAATTATCATCTAGATACGCAAAAACATATAATACATTAGAACCATCACCATTAATTAATTTAATAGAAGAATTTAATGGGAGGCTACTTGTATCTATTTTTGCTATTTCAGCTAATTTTGCATCAGTATAATCTAATCCTGTTGCAAGATCATATATATGACCTTGAATAATGTTTTTTCCGTCTTTTGAAATATATAATACTTGTAAACCATTTACTAACTCAAACATATCAATTTTTTTATTAAATGTAATTGTTGGATTATCTTTTAAAACTGATGGATATTTTGATTTTAGCATTGCTAACAAATCATTTGGGTCTCTAATATTTGTTTTAACAGCAGTAATTGATTCGTTAACTTGTTTTTTTTCAGCATTACTTTCTTTTACTATCTGATTTTTATTAAATGAATTTTTATTTATTTCAATTGGCTCTCCACTAGACCCCCCAAAAAAATAATATCCCCCACCACCTAAGATAGCAATGCTTGCTACTACTACGCCAATTATTTTCTTTTTATCCATTTGTTTTTCCTTTTTATTTATTGTCTTTTAATTATTATTAAAAAAATTAAGTTTGTCAAATTTAATTTAATATTGACAAAAAATATTGTTATATAATATGATTATGAATATAATCAAGAAAGTATTAAAAGGAGATTTAATGGATTTTACCACTTTGTTTGGAGAAAAGAATATTTTATTTATTGTTATCTCCTTTTCAATTATTATAGCTTTTGTAATTAGAAGTTTTAATAAAAAAGCATTGGAGATTGATTTAAAAAAGATTGATAAAATGGAAGGATTGCAATTTGAGCATTATGTTGCGGACATATTAAGATATTATGGATATTTATCTGTTGAAGTTACAAAAGGAAGTGGTGATTTTGGAATTGATATAACATGTTATAATAGAAATAAAAAAGTTGTCTGCCAAGTAAAAAGATATAAAGATAAGGTTGGAGTAACCGCTGTTCAAGAAGCCGTTGCTGGAAAAGTTTTTTATAAGGCGAATTTAGCAGTTGTTATAACAAACTCATATTTTACTTCACCAGCAATAAAAATGGCGGAAAAATGCAATGTTATTTTAATTGATAGAGATAATTTTATTACAAAAAAATTTAAATTATAGAAAGGGCTTTAAAAGCCCTTTTGTTAATCACCTATTTGCATATCTTTTGTTTTAGTTTTTTTCTGAACTGTTTTTTTCTTTCTCGTATTTTCTCCAATATCACCAAAATCTAATTCTACTTGTTGTAATAATAATTTACTTTCTTTTAATAAATTCTCTTCTGATCTTTTTAGATATTCTTTAATAACACTATTATTGTCATCGATGGTTTTTTCATTATTATCAGGAGAATTATTTTCTATTTCAGATCTTATATTTTCTTGTAAACTTGAATTTTTTTCAAATTTATAAGATTCTTTTTCTAATAATGTATTTGTAATATTAACTAACAATGGTGATAACGCTTGACATTTAATACAGTCATTATCTAATGCTTGTGTTTTAAAGGATAAATAATTCATAATTAAATTTTTATTGTCTGATAGTAATTTATTTTGAGAGTTATTTTCAATAAAATCTAATACATCTTCCTTATTATCATCAAATGAAAATTCATGATATAACCCATTCGCAGTTAATAATTTTGTACTAGCTATGAGTTTCTTCAAATTTTCAAGTTGATTTTCATTACTTTCAATATAAGAGCCAATTTTATTAAAATAATTTTGAAGTGGTTTATTCCCTAAAAGATCATTCGTTGAATTGAAACTTGATTCAATTTCTTTGTTATTTGCACCAATATTTTGTTCATTAAATAAATTTTTTGATGAATAATAAGAATTTAATTTATTTAATATATTAGGGTTTTTGTTTTCATTATATTCAATAACATTAAAAAATAATTTTGGAGATTCTGATAAAATGTTATTTAAAACACCATATTTTTGAATTTTATCCTTAATCTCATGTGATAAAAATTCAAGTTGTTCTATTTCGTCGATATTAAAATCTGTTTTTTTAACTTCTTGAAAAACTAGGCTATTATATGATTTTAATAAATTTTTTAAATCATCATTAACTTCTAACATTTTATTAACAACTTTTTTATTAATTAAATTATATGTATTAAAATTTACAGTTAATTGATTTTTAGTAAAATATTCTCCTCTTTCCTCTTTTTTTAAACTTTTTAATATACTATTATTTTTAATATTTTCTAATTCACTGGAATCATTTGACACTGAAAACGATGTTGCTGGTTTTGGCTTTATATCACTTGAATGAGATATAAAAAATGTTCCATTTTCGATATCAATATCAGCTAAAAGTAAGCCATTTAAAAATCCAGATTTTTTTTGAACAAGATAAAAATCATTTTCAGCTATTTTTATTGAGCTAAATTTATCTTCAATTTGTTCAAAAGATTTTAATAGTCTCTCTGATTTATCTAACGTTAATTCATTATTTTTGGTCATACTTAAATACTCCTTTGGTTTATTTTTAAAATACATTTAACGATATTATACTATACTTTAAAGAAATAAATATAAAAATATAATTATTTTTGAATAAAAACTTGACAAACAAATAATTAATCGTTTATAATTACTACTTGATATAACAAATGTTATTAAAATTTAACTTTTAAAGGAAAATATATATGAAAAAATTACTTATTGCTGTTGCTTTAACATCTTTTGCTGGTTTATCTTTTGCAAGTACTGTTGCATCAGAACCTGTTCACGCTACAAAACAAAGTGCTAGTAGCCCAAAACATAAACATAAGCACCATAAAAAACACACTAAGAAACAAGCTTCTAAGCCTGTTAGTGCAAAAAAATCAGCCTCAGCAGCAATGTAATATCAATGCGATAGTAAAAAAGGATAGCAAATTGTTATCCTTTTTTATTATAAAACTATTCCTGTTTTTTGGCGTGAAGGAACTCGATTATAATTTAGTTTATTCTCTTCCATTTTTTCAATGAATTTATTTATTGATGAAATTGATGAAATAGTAAACTGTTTTGCCTTATTTAACATATTTATTGTAGTGTTTTTTAAATCTTTGTTTATTGATATATTATCTAAGAAATCTAATTTTTTATTAATAAACGATTTACTTTCATTCGCAAAAAATAATGCTGATTCAATATATTTAGTTTTTGTTTTTAATTTTGTTGATGCTTTTGCTAAATAATTATTTAAATAAGAAGACATATATAATGTATCTAATTTTTTAGCTGAAATAACATCTTTAAAATCAGTTGTATTTAATAAACTTGCAAGATTTGTGTTTAAAACTCCAACTTTTATAGTTTTCTCAAATGATGTTGATGGAAACATCTTTAAAATTGATTTTGTATCATTGTTAATAAAATTTTGTTTATTAATGATAATACCATTAGTTAAAGGAACTAAAAAACTCTTCTCTAAATTTGTATTGATATAATCCATAAATTGAGGTAAGGGATTTGGATTTTTTGCTGCTAACGTTTTTAAATATATTAAACTCTCTCCTATTTGCTCACTTAATATTAGTTTATTTAAATGATGGTTAATTGTTTTATATACTTTATTTTCATTCGAAATCATGTATAACTCCTTTAATAATTCGTTAAGTTATTTAATTGTTTTTTAAAATTCATTGGGTTATTTATAATATATGTTTTTCCAGTGTTTCCAGAAAAATCACTTAAATACACATTTCCATAGTTAAATATAACTCCAATAAAATCCTGTTTAATAGAAATACTTCCCAATCTATTAATTGGTATATCTTCAATAACTCTATTAAAAATTCCAAATTTAATTAAAACTTTTTTATCTGTTATTGCAAAGAAAGTATTTTGATATAATAAATAGCAAGAAAAAAGTAATAAAACTGATGATAACATAGATAATAAAAAACCCAAGTATTCTTGATAAAATAAAAATACAAAACTAAATAATCCAATTAATATTGGTAGTATAAAAATAACAACACTTGTTTTCTCAACTAATAATACTTCTTCATCTTCTCTAATATTTAGTTTGATTAATTCATTTATGGATAACATAAGCCCTCCTTTTTGATAATAATAATTATAACACAATTCAATTGAAAGTCAAAAATAACTTAAAATAATTTGACTTTATAATAAATACAGTGTTAATATATTTATTAATCTATTTTTAAGGAATTAATTTATGAAAAAAACACTTTTAAGTTTAATTTTTGCATCAACTTTATTAGCTGGTTGCAATTCTGTAAATTCATATGAGCATGAAAAAGTTTCATCTGATCAAATTACAGCTAATATTGCAAAAGAGTTTCCGATGTTAAAAAATAATTTTAAAGTATCTTACAATGATGATTTGAAAATGTATCAAGTTTTAGCCGCAAGTCAAGTTATGTATGTCACAGACGATGGTAAATATTTTATCGGTGGACATTATTTTAAATTTAATGATGGTCAAAAAGATTATACACAGGATTATATTAACAATAATAATAAAGTTGAAGTTGCTAATTTACCATTAGATTTAGCAGTTAAAGATGTAAAAGGTGATGGAAAATTGAAATTATATGTATTCTCTGATCCAGATTGTCCATATTGTCATTTATTGCAATCCAAAGTTATTGAAAGATTAAATAATGTTACAGTTTATTCTTTTTTAGCTCCATTAGATGCATTACATCCTAATGCTCATGCCGATGCCGTTAAAATCTTGTGCTCTGACAATCCAACAAAAACTTATAGTGATTGGTTGAATGTTAATCCAAAAGAATTAGATGCGCAAAGAAATGGGATTTTAGGAAATATAAAAACATGTGATACTGGAGAGAAAAAATTAGCAAGCTTATACAATTTAATGAATAAGTTAATGATTACTGGAACTCCAACAATTTACAATGCTGATGGTCTTGTTATTACACCCCAAGATTTGGCGGATATGAGTACCAAAATGAAAATGGAATCAAAATAAAATAAGGAGTGAATTTCACTCCTTATTTTATTTATTATTGTATTAAGAAAATTTGAAATCGTAATATATCTAAATATTGAACTAAATAATAATAAATTTCTGACATTCTTGTTTTATTAAATAAACTAATATTAGATTCAATTTCTTTTAAAATAGTGTGTTTAGTAGAGACTATATTTAAGTCGTTGTGATAATTTAATAATCTTTGATTAATTTGGTTTAATAAATATTGTAAATTATAATTTAATTTATTCGTTGAAGCTAACGAAGGAAATGAGCCATAATTTGTTAATGAATTTTCAATTACTTTTCCATCATTTTCTAAAGAATATTTTGGAATATTAAAAAAGACTGAATATTTATCACATAATAACAAAACTAATTTGCCAAGTATAATTAAATTTTCACTATCAAGTTGTTTTATCGTTTCTAAATCGTGGATTTTAAACTTCTCTAAAAACTGTTTAATTTCTTCAATTGTCTCAACAATAATTTTATATTCAGGATTTCTTTTTAAAAATAAAATATTACGTTCCATTAAATCTTTATTATTTAATTTAAGCATAGAGAAAAAATCTTTAATTTCCGATAGATTATAATCACAAATAAATCTACTCAGAAATAAATTTAAATAATCCTCAAATTTATCTTCTGAAAAATAAATATCTTTATTCGATTCAATTTCAATTATTTCTGTGTACTCTTCATTATTATAAAGAGGAATAAGCTCAGTTATCACATCATGGTATAATGTATTAATTAATTCTTCCGCTTCTTTAAATTTATGCTGTTTATTTAAAAACATTAAATGATTAATTTTTTCAGCGAATAAATCATTTAACATTAAATTTTCATTTAAATAAAGATTTGTTTCTGAAATAAGTTCTTTTTTAGATTTTATAAAATTAATCTTATCAACAAAATCTAGATATGTTAAATAAATAATATCAATATTTTCTACTTCACCCAGATTAAATTTTATGATTTTTTCTTTATCTGTAGAGATCCAATTGTCTGAAGTTAAATAATTAACAACTCGAATTGACTCACCATAAATTTTTTGCATAAAGACTTTTTCAAATTCTTTAAATTTTGCCTTAATGTCAATTAGCAATAATGTGTCATAAATTAAATTTAATTCAAGTGAAATATTATGCGCTGTTTTTTTATTAATTAGTTGAAATTGAATAGTGTAACCAATTTCTTCATTCGTAATTACTTTATTTATTTTCATTAAAATCTTTCTAGAAAAAATACATCTTCTTTATTAAAAATTAAAGATAAATTTTTAATATTTGTATTTAAATCATTTATGGTTAATTCAATTCCTATTTTATCACAATAATACTTTAAAGTCAAATAATCTTTTTCAGAAAAAGTCTCTGTATAATTAGTTTTATTGTTATTTTTAATGATTTTGATTATATCTTTTTCTAAAAATATTTCTTCTATTCCATATCCAATATTGGCTAAATTTGTCATGTTTTGATTGACAATAATATGTTGGAATTGATTATATCTTGAAAAATCAATTCTTCCAACATTTTCGATTCCGCCATAAATAATTTTAAACTTTTGCTCTAAATTAGAAATATGATTTAAAAAACTATGAATAATTCCATTAACAACTCCATTTGGAAAGATATAATCTTTTTTTGTTTTTAACCAATTATCATAATAAAAAATAATTAATAATGGTTTATCAAAAGTTGAACTTAGTAAATCTAAATCAGTATTATAAAAATTAAATATTTCTTGAATTAAATTTTTGGAATTTTTTGTAAGTTTTTTTGAATTAATTAATACTGAAACTTGTTGCAAATCAAATTCTCTGATCTCATAATTTGCTTTTAAATATTCAAAAGTATTTTCTGACCATAATTTACACGGACTTATAAATACTTTATTTCCATTTAAATTATTATTTGCCAAATAATTATTTCCAATATATGTGTTTAAGAAAATTTTGGTGGATGGAGGTATAAATTCTAAAATATTTTGTTCTGTACCAAAAAACAAAACATTCTTTTTAAAATATTTTTTATTACTAATTTGACCGAGATATATTTTATTTGATTTTTGAATTTCTTTATCAAATTCTGTCACTTTAAGCATTGTTAAATTTTTTTGCATATTACTGTTATTCCTATCTTAATTATTTAAGCATTTTACTAATCTAAAAACATTATTTATAAAATTAATATAATATTCATCCAAATTATAATTGTAATTATAAATATATTCTTGAAAATAAATCATTTTCAGACTAAATAGAATATCTTTTAATCGAGATTGAATAAATACTACTTTTTCATCATTTTCTAAATTACTTGTTTCACCTTCACCTATTTTTGAAATAAGTTTATTATTATATTTTTGCTCTTTTTCTGGCGTAATAAAAGCATTATAAATCATTATAATATTTTCTTTCGTTAAATTATCCCAATATTTACTTTCTGATTCAGTCGAAATTAAATACAGTAAATTTAAATAATACGCTAAATTATTGTCATTACGAATATTTTTTTTATTATAGCCTTTATTATCATTTGATTCTTGTTCTTTAAATGAGGATAAATTTTTCCAGCACTTAATTTCTTTCCAATCATCAAATTCAGATTCAACTTGAGTTCTTAATAATTCAAAAAAATAATATAAGTCTTCAGATAACTTTAAATTTTCTAATATATTAAAATCTAATTGATAATTTGAATATATTTTTTTATATTCATTATTAAGCAACTTAACAATATTATTCTCTAATTCATTTTTTACTTTAAATTTCTTTAATATTAATATTTTTTTAGAATATTCAATAATCTCTGATTTATTTTCGTCAGTTAAATCAATTCCTAATTTATAATTTTCAACAAGTTCATCTTTTAAACTCAATATTTGATAATAAATATCTTGTTTGGACATTATTTTTAAATAGTTTATATTCCACAAAAACTCATCATACATGAATTTTGTGATTTTTTTTGTTGAAGCCCAAATAACTGGAATGTTTTTCAGCGTTTCTTGTTCTTCTTCACTAAAATCATTTGATAATGATAATTTTCCATATAGGTTTTTACTGAAAAGCAATTGAACTTCCTCTATTTTATTAATAGCATGTTCATATTTATGGTAATTATAATCGTTAGTAATATTTGAGATTTGATTTAAGATATATTTTACAGATATTATATTATTCATTGAAGACTTTCTAAACTTATTTAATGTTAATTATATCTTTTTTAACATTATTTGTCAAGTTGTTTCAATAATTAAATTGTTAAATATTTTTTTTAATTGAGGTTCATCGAATTTAGAGTATTTTGATAAAAGATTAAAAGAATCGTTGCTATTACATAAATGTAGTGAACTTTTTCCTGTAAAACCTTTAATATCTGGATCAGCTCCATTATCTAGAAGTATTTTCATTATTTCTAAATAATTATTTGAAGTGGCTAACATAAGAGGGGTATATAATCCATTTCTTGAAGCATTATTTATTTCAGAAAGACTGTTATTATTTTTCAATTTATCAATTATTAATAATAACAATTTTTCATCACCAGCATTACAAACAGAATGTAAAATAGTTCCAAAATTAAAACTATTTTTTATTTTATTTCGATATAACGGGTTAGCTCCATTATTTAATAATAATTTTGAAACCATTACATTTATAGATCTTCTAAAAGGTTCTTTTTTATCATTTACAGCATAATTTAAAGCAGTAAATCCAGCTTCATCAATTGAATCAACTGGAATTCCTATTTCTAATAAATATTGCATGGTTTGTAAATCTTGCATTCTTGTTGCTTGATGTAAAGCTCCTTGCATAAATAAAATATCTTTATGAAAGTCATTATTTAATGATTGTATAATAAATTTAGTGATTAAATCATTTTTAGAATATATAGCAAAAGCCAAAGGTCTTAAATTATTTGAGTCTAATTCAAGGAATAAATCTATATGATTATTTATTACTTCTGATATATTTTTCAAATCATTTAATTTAATATAATCATTAATTTCATCACGTGTAAAGTTTTTATTAATTTATATTACCCCATTTCTAAGTCTGTATTTTTAATTGTTCTTGTTTTTTTCGCACTAGCGATTAAAGTACCATCCTTTACTTCTAAACTTTGAATTTTCTCAATGATTTTATTTGCATTAGATGATAAAATATTATTGGCTTGGTTCAAAACCTCAGAAGCTGTTTCTTGACCTACAACTTGACCATTTACAGTATGAGTATATCCAAGTCCATTTACTTGATCTAATTCCCAACGATTATCACCTATTTTTACCGCAGATAATTGATCTCCATCAGCATTATATTCCATCATAACTTCTGAGCCATGTTGTAAGTTTGAAATATCGTCTAAAATCCTTTGACTTGAAATATTTTCTGCGACATGCATTTGATTATTTAAGTTTCTATTAATTGAGAATTTTTCAATTCGATCATTTTTCTTGTCTTCAACTATAATTTGTTTATTCATTAAATTTGAAACTTGATTAATATTATCTTGTGTTAATAATGCAAATTTAGAATAATATGCTTTATCTTTAACAACCGCAGTTTGGGATTGAGTTTGATTTAAATTGTTACCTGGTTGTGGCATATTATCCGCAAAACTTTTTTGAGCAAATGACATCAATGCTCCAACCATCACTGTTGCAATGATAGCCTTTCTAATTAATGGTAAAGTAGATTTTAGAATTGATAAGTTTTGTTTAGAATTATTATTAACAACATTTAAATCTAAAGTTTGTTTACTCATATTTTTTCCTTTTTTAAATTTATGAATAATTATATCATTAATTTTTAATATATAAAAATAACAATCATTTTCCTAATTTAAAGAATGATTTTTTATTAAATAAATCTTCATTTACATATGGCAACATAAAAGTATCCTTCTCAACTGCAATATTTGCAATTTCTTCAGTTTGTTTTTTGACATAAATTAAATTTCTTGGAAATAATCTTACAGCTTCGTAAGCTATTTTATTAGTTTCTTTTTTACAAAACATAAAAGCCTCTGGATTGTTTTGAATTGCTTCCCAAACGATTTTCTCATTTTGCTTATGAGCAAAAGATAACATTAAGCCATCTTTTTTTACAGCCTCTAAAATCATTTCCTCAGTTTGCTTTTTAGCAAATTGAAGGGCTTTTGGATTGTTTTTTACAGCAGCCAAGCAGATTTTTTTGTCTTGAAATTTAGCACTAATAAATTGTAAGTTTAATCCATCGGATTGGACAGACATTAAACACGCATCTTCATGTGGATCTGCCATATATTGAATTGATGTTGAGTCAGTTCTTACGGCTTCTAATTGATGAAGTTTATTTGGTTGAATTAAAAAAGGATATGATTCTGGTGATTGTCTAATAGCTTCATCCATGATTTTTTTGGTTTGTTCTCTAACTAATTTTATTGCTTTCCAACTTTTTTTAATTGCAATAATGCAAAGTTCTTCTGTTTGATCATCAATGTATATTAAAGATTCATAATTTTGATTTAAGGCTGTAATACATATTTGTTTTGTCTGATTTGGCATATATTGTAAATATAATCCATTTTGTTTTAATACTTCAATTGCTATATTTTCAGTAATTTCTTTAACAAAAAATATATTATTTATATCTTCTTTTACGGCATTAATTGCTTCTTGTCCTACTAAGTTTTTTTTAAGTTCATATTGTTCATATTCATTTTTATAATCTACTAACATAGTTTTATCCTTTCATAAATCGGTTCTATATTATTAAATTTATAGCTAATTTTGTCAATTATATATAAAAAAAAGCTACTTTTAAAAGTAGCTTTTTTATGAGATGAGCTATTAGAATAAATAACCAACTTTTGCTGTAACAGTGCTTAAGTTATTTGTAGCATTATTATTTGCTGAATTATTATTCATATTTGCTGAATAAGTGTAATCAAGACCTAACAATACTGTTTTACTAATATCATATTGAATACCAGGAGTAACAGAAAAAATAAATAATTGTTGATTATTGTTATTACTTGTGCTTGTTTGAGTTCCTGCAACATTTAAATCAACTGCAACTTTTAAAGCATTTAATAATCGATATTCAGGTTTTACACCAACGCCATATAAATAATTTGTAGCAGAACCACCATTATTTAAAGTTACATCTTGTGTTCCAAAATTTACATGAGGAATAACTTGGAAACCTTGATTTTCATCACCAAAGAATTGGAATGCATAACCAGCAGCTAAACCCATATTAGAACTATTATTTCCATTATTCATTCCAGCTACGGCATTACCGTTAAACCAAACATTATTTTTTGATTGGAATGTGCCACCAATACCCCATTGACTTAAATCCGTTGCTGGTTGAGCACCGTTATTACCAGTATATTGGTATTGAGCATATAAGTTATTATTGAAGTCTTGGAATGTATCAGCAAAAGCAACTACTGTAGAAGATGCTAATAAAACTGCTAAAATTTTTTTCATATTATTTCCTTTTAAAGTTAAAATTTAATTTAATTTGTTTTTTATATAAGTAAATAATAACATTTGGTTTTAAATTAGTCAAATATCTTTTTTAAAAAATAATAAAATATATTTGTATTTAATAACTTTTTGTGTTAAAATAAGTGTTGTGAAGTTTAAATAATGATTGTTTATCAAGGGAGAAAGTTCAATGTATGCAAAATTACAACATTTTAGTAAAAGTATAAATAAAGAGGTTATATATAGTGCAATTATTGGTTATACAATCTTTAATATCATATTTTATGGAACTTTATTTTATTGTTTTTTAGAATTAAATTTAAATTTTCATAATATAAAAGAAAAAGCTTTTATTTCTTTGATTCCAATCGGATTGTTTGGTATTTATTATTTACAACAATATTTGTTTTTAAATAAGAACTACATTTTGTATAAAATTTTAAATAACTGTTATATGTTTGGATCTTTTTTCGTTGTCGGATTTTTATCGGCTCACATTTTAAGTAATATTACTCTTTCGGAAAAGTTATTTTTTGAAAGATTTATGTTATTTTATTCATTAATCTTTTTTATAATTAATTTATTATCAAATTTAATTACAAAAGAAAAATTTTATTTTAGAAAAGGATATGTTAGTGCAAAATAAAAAATGTAGCTTTTTTTTTAAAGCATTATTATTAAGTATTTCCTTTATTAATTTATCTCATGCAGATATTAATAAAGGTGCTTATGTTGGGATTGGTTCTGGTATGGTTAATGATAATGGTCAAACATATCAATTAACTGGCGGTTATATGTTTAATTCATATTATGGACTTGAAGCAAATTATGTTTATTTTAATAATATTTCAATAAATAATTCGAATGAAAACATTTCAGCTCAAAGCGTAAATGGATTATTTGCATTTAATCAAAGGCTAGGTTCTTCCCCTATAAATATTCATGAAAAAATTGGTGTTTCATATTTAAATATGGGATTGCCAAATAATTATCAAAATGGTTCAGGATTTACATCATTAATTTCTGGTGGGGTAGGTTTTATGTTTGGAAATTCAATTCAACTCGCAGTTGATTATTCTTATTATGGTTTAATTCAACCGATTAGCTATATTTCAAATGTAAATAATCAAACTACTAATTTTCAACCACAAACATATCAACTGAATCTAAACTATTATTTTTAAATAAAAAGAGCTACATATTGTAGCTCTTTTTTACTGTGAATCAGTATTTTCAGATAAGATCTTATGAACGGTTGTTGATTTTATAACTGGTTGTTTTCCATCATAAACATAATTATCTGGAGCAGATTTTGTATAAACAATATCTATTCTTCTATTTGATGGATTATTTGAGTTTTTAGCTTCTGGATAAATATTACTTCCTGAGCTTCCATACCCCACAATTTTAATTCTTGATTCATCTATTCCATTGGCAACTAAATAAGCTTTAACAAAATTAGCTCTTTTTTTACTTAATTGTAGATTAAGTTTTTTCGTGCCTAATTCTGAAGCATATCCATTAATCGTAATAGTTGCGTCATCGTCATCATTTAAATAGTTTAAATTATAAGATAAAACAAGTTTACTTTGAGAATTATTTGTATCAATAATTGCTGATTTTGTATTAAACCATAAGCTATTATAAAAAACAGTATCTTTTTGAACAATTTGATCTGAATAAGATGTATCACTACTTTCAGCTGCTGATAAATTTGTAGGTGTCGCAATAATAGGGTTTCCTTCAATAGCATACGAATAGCTATTATAAGATGAACATCCTGTAATAATTACGGAAGATATAATACCAACAACTAATAAAGAGATATTCTTCATAGGTTTTAATTTCATTTTTACTCCTTTTGTGTTATATAACTATATAAGAACAAATGCTCTTTTGAACTTTCAAATATAATTTTTTTCCTATTGATTTCAGAAATAAATTTTTCAAAAGTACTATTTATTGTTCTATAATTTTTAGCGTTTTTATGAGAATCTTCTTTTATAGATTCTATAAATAAATTTAATGTAATATTATCATGAATTTTTAATGATTGAACAATTGCTTTGGCAAGATGCATAGCTTCAATATATGTTATTGATAAAGTTTTTTTATCTGAAATAAAATTAATAAGTTCAATCTTTTCTTTGCTTATCATAAAATATAACTTTCTTTCTATTTATATTATAAAAACATATTCAATTGCAATTATATTTGCAAATATTTTAAATGTCAATTAAAATAACTTTTAATTATTTTTGATCGGAATATAACGAAAGAACGTCCAGTACATTAATCTTTTCTATTTCATTATTTTCACAATTAACTAATGATTTTATTTTTTGTAAATAATTATTCTCAACCTCGGAGATTTTTTTATTATATAAAATATTGTTAATTATATTTGTGTGATGCTCAAATATAAACATGTCATTATTATAAATTAAATCAATTAAATAATTAGAGTTTGACGGTGAAAATAAGGCATAGCAACAGATATCAATAAATAAATCCTCCATTTTTAATGATTTTGAATCAAAATTATTAATATCCATTAATTTTTCCTTTTATTATTATAATTATTTAAATGGCGCAGCTTTTGCCTTGTTTTCCATTCCGCCCCATGTATAATTTAAATCATTATTTTTAGCTGGTTGATTTTTTTGTTCTTCACCATTAATAACATTTAAATATTTTTCAATTTGTTCTTCTGCCGTAATTTCATATTCATTACCATCATTATCAAATACTTTTTTATCTCTTAAACTATTAAATAGTTGCAAATCACCATCCCAATTTAAATAAATTGTTCCTGTCTCGCCGTTTCTATTTTTATCAATAATAACCTCTGCAATACCTTTAATATCTTCTTTGTTTTGAGGTGTCATTGTTGTATCTTTAGTATGATAATATTCTTCTCGATGAATTAATAAAATTTTATCTGCATCAGATTCAATTGCTCCACTACCTTTTAACTGAGACATTGATGGTCTCTTATCTTTTTCTTTAGTATTTTCTCTATTTATTTGTGATAACAACACAATTACTACTTTTAATTCTAAAGCCATACATTTTAAACTTTTGGTAATCTCTGCAATTCTTTCAGCTTCTTGTTTCATTGGGTTTGAGCTGGAAGATGTTATAATTTGCAAATAATCAACAAATACAATTTTTAAATCATTCTCCTCAACATTTTCTTTACCTTCTTTTTTTGCAAGAATTCTCCCTTGGAAATTTCGATCTTTTACGTATTTTTTAATTTCCATTAATGTTAATGAAGGTTTATCTACAAAACACATATTTTGCTTCATTTTTTCCACAGATGTATTAATATCTATCCAATGTTTTTCTGATAATTTTAATGCTCCATCGTTATTTGTAAGTTTCTCGGTGTTTTTCTTAATAATTAAGTTAGTTAATTTTTTAGAAATTTGTTCTTTACTCATTTCAGCGCTAAAATATAAAGATGAAATTGAATTTGATGAAAAATAATCAAATAAATTTAAAGCAAACGAGGTTTTTCCCATTCCTGGACGACCAGCAATAATAATTAATTGTCCGCCTTGAATACGACCTTTATCGTCTATTTCTTTAAAACAAGATTGTAAATAACTCCCCATATCAAAGCCTTTTTCCAAATTTTTTAAAGTGTTAATAAAATCTTCACCTGTTAATAATGGAAACTTTGTTTTATCTTCTTGCATAATATTAGCAAAATTAGTTAAATAATCAGATATAAAACTTTCCTTTTTATCTATTCTGGTAATTTTTTTAGAAGTTAACATTTTTTGTAATTCAACGGTTAACTTTAAACCTTCCCTAATTTTCGAATAATGTTCTAATTCAATTAATGTATCCTCATAGTCTTCAAATGAAACTGTGCTTGATACCATTTTTCGTTGCAATACATTCAAATAGACATTAAAATCATTGTCATCTGTTTTTTGAATAGAATCAAATGTTGCAGGATTTTTTGAATTAGGTCTAGATTCAATTTTCTCTTTAATCGATAAAAATAATTCGATTGCATTCGAAGTATAAAATAAATTCACATTTACCGCATCAACAGTATCTCTATAAAAATCATTATTCTTTAAAATTAGTCCTAAAAAAACATCTTCTGTTTTTGAATATGGTAAATCTAGTAAAATGCTTGAAAAGATGTCATTTTTACTCATTTTCACTGGCTTTTCTCCTTTTTTTATGTTTTAATTGTTTTTTCACAACTGAATTAGAACTATTATTTTTACTTACTTGTGAAGCACTCGCTTTTTTATTTTCAACTTTTTTCGCATCAACATTAATTTTGCTAAAAAAATATAAAATTGATACAAGTGATAAGATAAAAACGGTTAATATTGATAATAAGTTTTTCAATTACATTCTTTCTAAATTATATTAGACCGATTATAACATATTTCAATAACTAAAAGGAAACTTTTTTAATATTTTATAATGCTTCAAACTTGATTTTATTTTGATATAATGACCAAGAATATCCAAAAATGTTTGTTATTAGATTTAAAAATTCTTTCAAATCTAAATTCGCATAAATTCTCTTTCCATCAGAGCTAATCTCATTTAGGCTTTCACCAATAACATCAACCTTAAAATTCCATCTTTCTAAAATTTTAATTACGTCATTAAAACAATATAGAACCGTATCAATTTTTAATTGCCTCATTAATATGTTTTGATGTTTTAATAGTGTTTCTTTGTTCTTTGTTTTTAGTTTTTCAAGATCAATAGATCTTATAATGAGTGAGTTAAATTCAGCAATATTATTAATAATTAATTTCATTAAATCTAAATATTTGGTATTATTTCTGACAATGCCATTAATATTAGGGAATAACGCAAGAATATCTTCTGTTGAAATATCTAAAATACTATTATTTAGAATATATTCGGACTTTATAAATATATCCTTATCTTCCAATAGATATAAAATATTATTTAGTCTTTTTATATCTGTCGTTATTAAATATTTACCGACACAGTTTATTATTCTACTATTCTTTATATCATTTTGACTAACAGTTATATAAGCATTCTCATATTTGAGAAAAAATACGTTTTTAATATTTTCATTATTTTTAATGATATTTACCATCTCTAATTCAATGTCTTTCAAATAAATCGGTTCAATTTGCAACAAATTCTCCGAATAAACCTGATTATAGAAATCATAATAATTTTTAAGAGACAAATATTCACCTAAATTCATTACATTTTTAATATTAATTTGCTCTTGATTTTTATCTTTAATTAAAAATCCTGACCATGTTTTAGTTAGAGAACTATACTCAATAGAAGTAATTTTTTGATTATTTTGTTTGATTAAATATTTTGTGAATTCAGGGTAAAAATATGTTGATTGAATATTTTTGTGATTATTTGCTACAATTTCATTAATAGAATTAATTATTTCCTGTTTATAGTTTTGTTCCATTTTACACCCTTTTTTAAATTGTTAATAATTCAGGATAACATAAAAAGAAAAGATTGTCAAATCTTTTCTGACAATCTTTTTGGTGATTAGTTATTTATAATATTTAGCATTTCATGCTGAACAAACAAATTTTCCTTTGCACGGGTAATTGTTACATAAATTAAATTAATTTCAGATTCATAAAAAGATTTTTCTTCCTCTGTCAAAGTGTTGGCACGATAGCCTTTTTTTAAATCAAAAATACTTTTTGAAGCTTTTTCACCTTTTTCATTTATATATTTAAAATCTAAACATTTAAAATAATCAGAACTCATTAATACATTTTTCCACTCTAATCCTTTCGCCACGTGAGCTGTTGTTAGAATAATAATATTTCTTCTATCAAAATTAAAATAATTATTTTTATTAATTTGGCTTTGATTTTTAATTTTATTAACAAATTCTTCGGTATCAATACCATTTTGAGATTGTTCAACAACAAAATCAATAATATCTTTTAATTCTTCTTCTTTTGATGACTTAGCATATTCCCTTAATTGTTCTAAATCTGCATATTTCGTTAAGAAAAATTCTTTAACTTCTTTTCTGCGATTTTTCATAATATAATAAACATCCAAACAAGTATCAAATTTATATTTACTTAAATCTCCGTTAATAAAAAATGGCAATTTAAAAACATTCATAATTGTATGTAAATCTTTAAACAAGGAATCATTTGTTCTATAAATTTTAGTAATACCCTCTGGAAATTTTTCTCTTAAAATATCCATTGCTTCTTTTTCATCAAAATAATCTTTAATATTCGTATGTAAATCTGTCCTACCTTTCATTACATTTTGTTCTAATTTATAGTTTTTTAGAAAATTACTTGCTAATTTAGCTAAATTATCTCCAAAACGGAACGTTTCAGTTAAGTGTAAAACTTCATCGGCATTTTCTTCAAAATCAGAAAGTGCATCTTTTGATCCACGGAATTGATAAATAGCCTG
>JACCDZ011812394.1_pt1 | contig 22983 bp, 25 predicted proteins | sample 7449551 | NCBI WGS metagenome assembly JACCDZ01 (sample SAMN15323452, study PRJNA562643) | freshwater metagenome | isolation source: river surface water | place: USA:Blue River Watershed | collected 2017-08-18 | reverse complement strand
TCAGCGGCCAGAATGAATTGACCTGGAGATACGATGCCTCGAGTGGGATGATGCCAACGTACCAAGGCTTCAAACCCAACCAGTTTGTCATGCGCATCCATTTGGGGCTGATAATAAAGAACGAAATCATTATTTTTAAGTGATTCGCGAAGATCGGCTTCAAGCGTGACTCGTGCACTGACAAGTTCCTGCATCGTGGGATCGAAAAATTGAAATGCGCCACGACCAATTTTCTTGGCTTGATACATGGCCAGCTCGGCATGTTTCAGTAACGTGTGCCCACTTTCCAAGTCATTTGTAAAAAGCGCGATACCAATGCAACATGAGCTGTAGTGTTGCGTATTGTTCAGCGCAAATGGTTGATGAATAGTCGCGAGAATTTCACGAGCTGTGAGTTCGGCAGTTTTAGCAGCATCTTCAGGTATTGCGCTTAAACCACTCAACAGGACAGCAAATTTATCCCCCCCGATACGCGCAACAAAGTTTCCTTCGGGGAGAGCATCCGTGATTCTTTTCGCAACCTCTTTGAGCCAAAGATCACCCTTATCGTGACCAAAAGAGTCATTAAGCGATTTGAAATCGTCTAAATCGATATGTAGTAACGCACCGAGATATTGGAAATTTTTACGTTCTTCGAGCACAAGATTCAAACGCTGCATGAGTAGTCGTAAGTTCGCCACGCCCGTCAGTGAATCAAAGTACTCCAGGTATTCAATTTGATCTGAAGCTTTCTTTTTTGCAGTGATGTCTTGCGTGACAGACAGGAGGCATGCCTCACCGTTCAGAGAAATCGTATTGGCAGAGACAAGCGCGTAAATCATTCGTCCGCTATGAGAGACAAAGCGCGTTTCGAGGTGTTCGCATGATCCATGAGTTTGGAGGGTATGCAAAAAGGCCTCACGATCAGCAAGCGAGGCCCAGATACCGATGTCAAGCGCAGTTTTCCCGATGATTTGCCTGCGTTCCCAACCGAAGATTTTTGAGTAACCATCGTTGATATCTAAAAATTTACCGTCTTTGAGTCGTGTCAGACTCACAGCATCGGGGCTGGTGCGAAAAACGGTACGGTACCGTTCTTCGCTTTCTTTGAGTGTCTCCTGTCGAGTATTCAACTCTGCCAATAGTCTATTAAAGCCGGTGATGAGTTGGCCAATCTCATCTTGTCGACTAATTGGGAGAGGCTCCAATGTGGACTCGGGATTCGCCAGTTGTGAAAGTTTACGCGCGGTTGCTTCGAGGGGTTTGAATTCTCTGACCAGCATCCACCAGATGAGTCCTCCGGATAGAAAAGTGAGTAATAGAGTGAAGATGAGGATACGTCGCTCCAAACTCGTGATGGGAGCGAAGGCGACCTTGGTCGGTAATACGACCGCTACATACCAATTCACATTATTCAGGTGTTTGACGCCAGAGATGACTTCGAAGCCACGAGGGTTTGTAAACACCTCGCTCCCCTCGAAACCGCTGATGAATTTGTCGACGACAGGGTTAACGAGTGGCCCCGGCAAGCGTTCCATCAGGCGCTCTTTGTCGGAACTCGCGACAATCACGCGATGTGTCGCGTCGATTAATAAATATCTACCTGAGCCACTCACATAACTGTGCTCTATTCTGTCCATGAAATTAGATTCACTCAGATTAATCACACCGGCCAGTGCGGCAATGACTTTGCCATTTTTATCTTTGATCGGGACACCGATGCCAAAAATCGGAGCTTTGATCTGACGGCCCATGACTGGGCGACCGATCGTGTGATTTCCATCTCTGAGCGTGTTGGCGATGTAGTCGCGATCGATGAAGTTGACCCCGATCCGTTCAAGACTAACCGGGAGCGAAGCGATCGCGGTTCCATCGCGATCCGCAACGAACGTCCCTCCGTTGAATAGGCTTTGAAAAACGGGTAGTTCTTCGAGTAAGGCTTGCAGCTCTTTATCGGATTGGATGTTTCTTTTTTCGATAGTCTGAGCAACACGCTGCAGAGCGAGGACACGCGTGTCAATCTGATCGCTGATATCGGCCGCCATGAGCGCCGCCATCGAGTGCTGTTGGTCACCCAACACCCGTTGCATGTCGTCACGCAAGCTATAGCTCACCGCATAGCCAAACGACCATAAACTCAGTAAAAAAATTACCAGTGTTAAAAGCGTAATACGGGTTTTAAGTGAGTTTTTTTGAAAATGGCTTAAATTCATCTATACCCTCACTTGCGACTTCCTTCAGCACAGAATACACCTTTTGGCGTATAAACAGCGGAACATACACATCATCATTTGGCTGATGTACTGATGAGATTTGAACAATAGAATGTCACCAAGCTTCGTGCATCACAAAAAATAAGAGGTGTTTTTTGAGGCAATATCTGACTTTGTTGCGGTTAATTTCAATCTCGTTTTTGACCCTAATGTTGCATGTCGGTCCGTCACATGCCATCAGTGTCGGCGATCAATTTAAATTTGACAAGCTTGTGACGATCGACGGGGAACAAATTGTTGAAAGTACGTTGAAAGGTAAGCATTTAGTGATACAAGTTTGGGCAACCTGGTGTCCCTATTGCCACCGACAAAACGCCAATCTCAAGGAGCTTGTCAGGCGAACGCAAGGCGGCAATCTTGTTGTGATCGGTCTGTCAGTCGACAAGAATCCAGAGACCGTCATGAGTTATGTCAAAAAAAATGAAATCAATTTCCCGGTAGTGATGATGACACCAGAGCTGGATCGAATGATTGGAAAAAGACGGGGTATTCCAGAGGTGTACGTTGTGGATCCATCAGGTCGAGTGATTCAAAAAGACTTCGGACAGATGGTGGATCTGGATGTATTTGAGCTGGCTCGGTTCAATCGACGTGACTGATATCACTCGTTTTGGATGGAAAGATAAATGTTGTAAGCGTTCATGCGGTTTGCAGCGTTGAAAAGCGGTACCTTTTCATATCGGGACCAGTCAGTCGCAAGATAGGCGTCATCAAAAGGCTCAAGATCCCGGGCTGCTTGCTCCATCGCTTTGCGGACAAAGACTAGGTAATCACGGGTGAATTTCAAATCTTCAGCAGCAGAGGTCGACGCTGGACCATGGCCCGGCACGATCACGGTGGCTGGTCGATTCAATAACTTGTCCAAAGATTTAATCCAGCCCAAGCTGTCTGCGTTGCCGACATAGGGAATCCGTCCGCGAAAGACCAGATCCCCCGCGAACATCACGCCTTCGGTTGGGAAATAGATCGCCAAATCATCGGATGTATGCGCAGGCCCCATCTTAATGAGCTCGACGTCCAGACCTGAGAGCATTAAACGCGTATCTTCTACGATCCATTTTGAGGCAGGTACAAGCCGAGTGTCGTCATTGATCCAAGGTGCAAGTTCTATACGCGAGGTTTGTAGCCTGAGTTGCGCGGTGTCTGAACCCAGGTACTCTTTCGCACTTTCTTGTGCGATGACCGTCGCACCAATATCGATCAAGCTTTGCAAACCGTAAATATGGTCTGCGTGGTAGTGAGTCGCGATGACGAATTGAATCGGTTTGTCAGTCAGCTTTCGAATTTCGTCGATGAGTTGTTTGCCAAGAGCGGGCGAACCAAGCGCGTCGATCACCACAACCCCATCGGGGCCGATCACGACGCCCGCATTGGAAATAAAGTTTTTATTTAAGGGCGATCCCAGCGCAGATTCACCCTGAGCGTAATAAGCGTTTTTGCCAACTTGGGTGAGTGTAAGCGAACGTTCGTTGGCGTAAGTGTTCAAACCAAGCAGCATGAGCATCGCGATGACGACGTGCAGGGGTCGTGCAAAGCGTACGCGCAGAATCATTAGAAAACCTATGGTTTGATGTAGGCAAATTTCTGTTGTGCCTGCAAATCTGCAAGTCGCGCAACACCTGATGGGGTAAAGGTCGCCTCAAGTAAAAACTGATCTTTTTTGAGGTTTCTATTTTTGAGAGTGATCTCGCATACTTCAAAGTTTACGCCCCGCGAAACCAGTGCGGCGACAAGCGGGGCATATTCAGCTTTGGACTTTTTGTCCTGGGCACCTTCCATGACAAGATCGACGCCGTTCGCATGCATGACGACAGTAATCTTTGTGTCTGGAGCGACATCAAGATGGTTCCGAATATTTCGGAGTCCTTTGATGCCCTGCAATTCAGCATCATCGACATGGTAGACAACTTTGTTGCCTTCTTTGACCGGAGACTGTTGGGCAATCGCGGCTGGAGTTGCCACGAAAAGAGCAGCACTCAGAACAAGCGTGGAGAAGATTGTTTTCATGATTTATCCTGACATTCCCGGGTTGTTTGCAGCGCCTTTGATAATAGGCAAGTTTGGAGTTTTGGCGGCGACAGTTTTGATCTGTCTGAGATAGGTCGACATCACATCCCAGATAGGTTCTCCGCCGGCATCGCGCGCGGCTTCCGAAACGGGTGCCCAACCGGCGACTTTATAGGTTTTTGAGGCTTCGATTGTTTGATCACCTATACGCATATCAGATATTCTGTTGCCTGCTGATGCGGTGGGATCGATTGTGTATTGCATACCGCCTACTCTCACCATATCGCCACCCTGCTGGTAGTAGGGGTCAGGATTGAAGAGGTTATCCGCGACGTCTTCGAGAATCGTTTTGATCATCTCTCCGCTCATGGGCGTTAGAGTCGTGTATGGGTAGGTAATGGCTGTTTGATCCAGCAGGTGTTCCATGGTGATGGCTTGACCAGGCAAAATCGATGTTCCCCACCTGAAACCCGGAGAGAAGGCGATTTCGGCGCCTTTCATTTCCATCAGACCGTCTACGATCAATTGGTCGAATGTCCCGTTGAAATTGCCCCGGCGATACAGTGAGCCTTGAGCAGTTGCAAGTTTTTCGTTGAGTTTAGTTTCATAGGGCGCACGGATTTTGTTGATTAGATCATCCATGGCTTTGTCTGCTGGCAAAAGATCTGCAAAAACTGGCATCAGACGATATCTAAAGTCAGCAACCTGACCATTTTTAACATCAAGATCCAACACGCCAAGAAATTTGCTGTTGGAGCCCGCATTGGTCACAAGGGTCACGCCACCAGGATTACTGACTTTGACCGGTACGGGCACGCCATCGTGCGTGTGGCCACCCAGGATGGCATCAATGCCTCGAACGCGACTGGCCATTTTCAGATCGACATCCATGCCATTGTGAGAGAGGAGAATGACGGCTTGCGCGCCTTTGGAGCGTGCGAGGTTCACCGTTTTTTGCATATTCTCTTCGTCAATACCGAAAGACCAGTTTTCAACCAGATAGCGGGGATTCGCGATGGGGGTGTATGGAAAAGCCTGTCCGATGATCGCAACAGGTATCCCGTTCATTTCGCGCATGACGAACGCGTCAAAAACGGGATCTTCAAAATCGGTTGTTTTGATATTTTGCGCGATAAAGTCAATTTTCCCGGCGAAATCCTTTTCAACGATTTCTTTGACACGCTGTTCGCCAAGGGTCATTTCCCAGTGCGCGGTCATGATGTCGACACCGAGCGCCAGACAGGCGTCCACCATGTCTTGACCTTTGGTCCAGAGTGCGGTGCCTGAGCCTTGCCAGGTATCACCGCCATCCAGCAGCAGCGCACCAGGACGTGTCGCCCGCACCTGTTTAATGAGCGTTGCCAAATGCGCAAATCCACCGACTTTTCCAAACTGTAGGGCCGCTTTGTCAAAGTCAAGATAAGTGAGCGCATGAGCATCGTGCGTGCCAGGCTTGATCCCGTAATGTTTCAGGAAAGCATCGCCCACCAGATGCGGTGGTTTTCCAAACTGACTCCCAAACCCTAAATTGACGTTGGGCTCGCGGAAGTAAATGGGTTTGAGTTGTGCGTGACAATCGGTAAAGTGCATGAGGTGCACATTGCCGAATTTTGGCATGTCGTATAAAGAAGACGCAGCCTGTGCACGGCTTGTGCCCGCTCCAAGTGAGAGACCCGCCGCCGAGGCGATGGCCATCAGCTGCACAAATTCACGACGACTCATAGCCATTATTTGCTTCCTTGCGACAAGATACTTGCGAACAGTGGATTATTTGTTGACGGGTGACGCGGGATCCAACAAGAGCGCCATCACATCCTTGATTTGCTGTTCGGTCAGCAGATTAAAGTGCGCCATACGAGGCATGTTGCTGCAAGCGTTATAGGCTTTGGAATTACTGATCCGGTTCCAGGTATAGACCAAGATGGGTTCGCTGTTGCCGCGCATTTTTCCATACGCTAACAGTGAAGGACCAATGGTTCCGTGAGAAATTTCTTCCTTTGTGATTTGATGACAGTTGTAACAGCCCCCACCATTCACAGTTTTGAGCGTGTCACTCCATGTCGCACCACGGCCGCTTTGGGCGACCGCTTCACCAGCCTTCCAGTCGCCTAAGTACTTGCCATCAGAAGGTGGTTTGATTGCCGCAAGTGCCGCTTTTTGAAGTTCTTCAGCTTTCTTTTGTCCTGCTGCGCTTGCGCGAAATTTTTCGTCGGAACATAAAGCTTGAAATTCATCTTGCTTGATCCGATCCAGTTTAGCAATGCCTTGCTCACGGAAACTGCGCTCCATCACAGCTTGCACGGCGGGATCAGTTTGTTGTGCCAGACTGGTTGCAGGGGTGCCTAGTGTTAGTAAGAGCGCGCTCAAACCAAGCGTGAGTTTTGTCAGTGTCGTTTTCATTTGTATGCTCCCACGAATTAGCGCTTCAAACCAGGCGTTTGAACCGTACCGCCATTGGCTGTGTTGGCCATAAAGACGGATAGTGCGATGGTGGCTTCGGATCCGTAGATGGGGAAAGGCATGCGTTGCTGACGATAGCAGTCGTTCAGACGTTGTTGCATCGTCCAGAAAGTCCCGCTTGAAACGCGATAGGCAGGCCAGCTCCCCCAGCCCTCTGCAGCACCTTTTGCAGTGGTCAGGTTGGGCAAATCTTGCATGCGAATGCGTTTGTTATCGACCGCATGACAAGAGGCACAGGAAAAATCCATTGGACCGCCCTGTAAATAAAAGATTTTTTCACCGAGCGCCAGCATTTCCTTTTCTTTTGGATGTGTGGCCGGCACATTGATCTTTAACCCTTTTGACTGTGTGACAACGTAGGCGACAATGGCTTCCAGATCTTTGCGTACGCCTTTGCCAAAGGAGCCTTTCACGATGTCCGCTTCAGGAATCCCTTGCAAGGTATCCATGCACGTCATGAGCCGCGATTCAAGATCCTGAACACGATCGGTGTCTTTGAAATAGCGGGGGAGTTGCGCGGAAGCGCCTTGAACCACACCAGGTCCGAGTCCGAGATCGCATTTTTCAAGGCTCGCGTTTTTGGGGCCCGCAGGTTTGGACCAGAGCTCTTCACCTTCGGCCTCGTAAAGCTCTGAGGGGTTGCCGTCTGCCAACATCCGACGGTATTCGGCAAGCTGGTCGGATGCGGATTGCGCATAAACGATCGGAGTCGTACCGATCAGGCTTGCGACAAGCCCAGTAAAAATAGTGCGCTTCATGGAGTGTCTCCTATATCGCCTGCCTGATGGGATGACAATGCTGCATCCTTCGGGAAAGACAAATTTTTATTTGATATCGGTTTTATCGGTGCGTGTTTCGCCTTTGTTGTCGACCCAGGTCACGGAAATGGAGTCACCCTTTTTTGCGGAGCCATTCAGTTTGAAATGAAGAAACGGATCCTTGGAGACCGCGGGTCCAAACTGTGCGCCGTAGACGAGTTTGTCGCCGACCTTGGCTTCGACGGTTGAGATAAACCATGCGGGGATCGCCGTGCCTTCTGGTGTTTTGCGCTGACCTGTTTCCATATCGTGTTTCATCAGAACGCGAACATCCACGACGCCGTCTTTTTCTGTTGCACGAATACGCATTGGACTTGCCATGATTAATTCTCCTAGACTGTCTGTGTGCCCCGAGCGGGCAATTCTTTGTATTGAAAAAGGATAAGGTGTTGATTGCGCAAGGGGTTAACCGCCACAACCGCCCAGCGTGACTTTGACTTCTTTCGAAGCCATCAGCCACTTACCATCCACCTTGGCCAATGCAAAGACATTGGAGGTCTGACCCATTTTGACGCGTGTTGATGCAAACGCTTCCGCGCCTGCGGGGATGATAAACATCGCGGCCATCGCATTTGGATTCTTTTCTACCAGAATCGCCATTTCAGTCGCTTTCAAATTGGTTTCCACACCGACAGGAACAACCGCGCCGTTTTCAGCGATATCTGGCGCACGTAGTATCACTGCATCTGATTGTTGGGGTGCGCTACCGCCCAATACTTTGACGACGTCATCGAGAGTTTTCGCTTCGAAAGCGGACTTGTTCCAAGTCGCAGCTTCAGCTTCGGTCATCAGACCTGCGCTGGCCATCAGACCGACCAGGGCCGTCATTTGCAAAAGTCTGCGTCGCTGTACGTTCATGATTGTTCCTTTACGGATAAATATAGAAAAGAAAAATATTGTTAGTCGAAAAGTGTATGAAAATGAAAATTAAGAACCGTTCAGCATCCACTTCACCAGGCGAGTGATTTCGTCATCCGGGACTTGGGGGTGGGGAGGCATCGGTATCGCGCCCCAGGCGCCCGAGCCACCGGCTTTGACTTTAGCACTAAGCTTGGCGACTGCATCCTGATCTTTATACTTTTTAGCAATATCGCTCATTGAGGGACCGACTCCCTTCGCTGCAGGCGCATGACAGGCCGCACAATTATTTTTTGTGAACGACTGTTGAAGGGCTGCTGAGTCTGCTTGAGCTGTTGTGGATTGAGCAAGTGTGACGGAGCCGGCGTTGACGGCCGTCTGTGCGCTTGCCACTTTGGCGACATATTGGGCGCCAGGCAGATTTTTGAGAGGGGGTTGTGTCGAATCAATGCCGCGATAAGGGCCGTACGTCCGATTTTGTTCTGCGATGTTGTGGTGTGCATTCCTGGCGAAGTCAGGCAGGGTCGATGTAATCTTGACTTCTGGAACGCAGTTTGTCATGCATGCGTCTGCTTTGACATCCGGTGTTCCTGATACTGTCCACATTCCGTGTTGAGTGGTCATGCCGTTTCGGTTTGGCATACGTGCTTGAACTTCCGCAATATTCTGGTCGCTTAATTTGAAATCCTCTGGGACGATTTCACCGAGCGCCAGTATATAAGCGACCAACGCGTAGGTATCGTCGGCCGACAGGGTTCGCGGCGCGTTCCAGGGCATCGCGCGATAGATGTAGTCGTACAGGGTCGATACGGTCGGAACTTTCATGAGCGTTGTACGCTGCGGCTGATTTTGAGAGGTCAGTGATGCAACCTTTCCCGTCTCAATATCTTTAGCCGTTGTACCGCCCACGATGGGTGTAAAGACCTCATTCGATTCGCCAAAGGCTCCATGACAGCTGGCGCACTTTGCTTCCCATATTTCCTGACCCTGGTCGGCCGTGCCTGCGCCCTTTGGTAAGCCCTTGAAGTCGGGTCTGACATCGATATCCCATGCCGCGACTTCCGCCGGTGTCGCAACACGACCGATCCCGGTGTATTGCGAGACATCCTGTGCTTGAACAAGCGCGCTCGCAAGCGCCAGGCCAGCAAGGCTAGTGAGAGTTTTAACCAACTTGTACATTGCTGACCTCACCGTTGATATCGACTTTCCAGGATTGAATGGCGTTGTTGTGATAAATGGATCGCGTTCCGCGCACTTCCCTGAGCATGCGGATCGGGGGCTGTACATATCCAGTCTCGTCGATGGCACGCGACTGCAGGATGGCGGGCTTTCCATCCCAGGTCCAGTTGATGTTGAAGCGTGTCAGGGCTTTGCTCAAGATGGGCGTTTCAAGTCTGGCCTCTCGCCAGTTGCGACCCCCGTCGACTGAAACATCGACGCGTTTGATTTTTCCACGACCGGACCAGGCAATTCCGCTGATGTTGTAAAAACCAGTGGTGAGAAGCTGTTGTCCTCCAGACGGCGTTGTGATGACTGATTTGCATTCCTGGATGGAGGTGTATTGTCTGTGCATGCCATCGGGCATGAGATCGACATAGTGAATCGATTCGTCCTTGGCGCCATAGGGCATGTCGCCCACCTCGATCCGGCGCAGCCATTTGACTGAACTCACGCCCTGGACCCCTGGAACGAGCAGTCGCAAGGGATAGCCATTTTCCGGGCGTAACATTTCGCCGTTCATACCCCAGACAACCAGTACGTCATCGCGCGCCATTTCCATTGGAATGGTGCGCGTCATGCCTGATCCATCACCACCCTCGGCCAGGACGTATTTCCCCTTGGAGTAGTCGGCACCGACCATATCCAGCAGAATGGAAAGAGGCACGCCCGTGAACTCACAACAGGAAATCATGCCGTGCGTGTATTGAACGGTCGGCACGGCGACATTACCCCACTCCATTCCGGTATTGGCACCACACTCGATGAAGTGAATCCGCGAGACCGAAGGTAAACGCATCAGGTCTTCCATCGTGAAGACCATGTCTTTTTTGACGAGCCCATTGATCATCAAGCGATGTTGAGCGGGATCTACGTCGTACCAGCCTTGATGGTGGCGTTCAAAGTGCAAACCGCTTGGTGTGATGATGCCGAATAGCCCTTGCAAGGGGGCAAAGGCCACAGAGGCTGCTGAAACACGTGTCAGACCAGGTGATTCACGCCGCTGTAGATTGGCCTCGTACTTCGAGGGCATGCCGTAAGGTTTGGCTGCGACGGGCTGTCCAAGCGTGGTTTGCCAGGCTTGTTTTTGCAAAATGGCAGGTTCCCCCTGGTTGGCCCGGACCGGTGCAGTCATGCCCCCGGCGGCGGCTGCCATGGCTCCAAAAAAACTATGACGCAAGAAGCCCCGACGCGTATCGTCCATTCCTTTTTCGGTCAACTCAGTGGCGAAGTCTCTGGACAAAAAGTTCTCAGGAGCTTTTTTTAGTTTCCCAGGCTCAAGCGCGAAGTCTTTTGGATTCAACATGGTTCTTGCTCGTTTGAAACTTTGATTGAAGTAGGTGTACTTTTTCTAATGATATCTATATATTACTTTGTTATAAACAAATTTCTCAAAGTAATAAGTAGGTAAAAGTACCTATTTCCCCCTTTAGACTAGGCGAGGCTTACCCTAATATAGAGACCAGAGCGCTTCATTCGCCCACAAATTAAAATAATACTTAGGAGAGTATGCATGGGTCAGGATCACATCACAGACATCGAGGCCTTGGGTGGCCACTCAACTCGTTCACGCAGAGAGTTTTTGCGTAATACCTCCGCAATCGGAATGGGCTTGGGATTTGCATCTGTCGCACAGCCGACTTTTGCACAAGTCATACAAACTGATTTTGTCGGGATCAAGGCGGGTGAGGAAACAATCGTCGACGGCGATACTGAATTATTTGCATACGTGGCTAGGCCCACCAATGCGAGTGGCGCTCTACCCGTAGTCGTGATCGCGAGTGAAATTTTCGGCGTCCATGAACACATCGCTGACATTGCACGCCGATTTGCCAAGTTAGGTTATCTGGCAATCGCACCCGAATTTTTTACCCGTGCTGGTGATCCATCGGCGCTCGGAACGATGGCGGAAATTGTGTCGCAAATCGTTTCAAAAACGCCAGATAAACAAGTCATGTCAGATATTGAGGTAGCGATTAAATGGGCGAGCGCGCATGGAGGAGATCCTAAAAGAATCGGCATGACTGGGTTTTGCTGGGGTGGCCGCATCACGTGGTTAGCCTGCGCGAACATTCCACAAATACGCGCAGGAGTCGCCTGGTACGGAAGACTGGTGGGAGACAAAAGTGACAACTTTCCCCAGCATCCAGTTGATTTGGCCGATAAACTCACAGCACCCGTACTCGGTTTATATGGTGGAAAGGATGCCGGGATCGGACTGGATACCGTGGACAAGATGAAGGCGGCACTCAGTGCGGCAACAGGTAATCAGGCAGCTGCGCAGAGCAGGTTTGAAATCTATCCCGATGCGCCACATGCGTTTCATGCCGATTATCGTGCGACCTACCAACCCGGTCCGGCAAAAGATGGCTGGGAAAAATGTCTGCAATGGTTCAAGAAAAATGGCGTTTAATAGCGTGTGAATTCGAGGGTTAACCTTGATTGCCAAGCGGACATCGTAAAAGAGACGATGACGGGCAATCGTGAAAATGTTTAAGGAGTATGGCTATGCGAAAGCATTTATTGAGAGCAGCGCTTGCGTTATCGGGGGTCTTGGGTTTGGCGATGACTGGCGTCACGCAAGCGCAAGATATTCAAGCGCAGCGTTTATACAACCAGAGTCTCGCCGCGACATGCGCAAACTGCCATGGAACAAACGGAGTGAGTGTGCCGGGTGTCGCGATACCGATGATTCATCAACTCTCGGAATCGGTCATGTATGAACGTCTGATGGAATACAAGTCTGGCAAACGAACCGGGACGATCATGCACCAGCTCGCAAAAGGCTACACCGACGAACAACTCAAAACAATTGCTAGCGTTCTGGGCAAGAAAAATTAAAGGGGTATCAACATGAATCGTCGTCATTTTCTCGGACAAAGCGCAGCCATCGCCGGATTGGCCGTTGGCATAAACGGTCAAGCACATGCGAGCGCGCTGAAATCGGCCCAGATCGTCGTGGTCGGTGCAGGTTATGGTGGTGCGACTGCCGCAAAATACTTGCGCATGATGTCTAACAATACCGCTCAGGTCACCGTGATCGAGCCTAACCCGCAATTCATTTCATGCCCACTCTCTAACCTAGTCGTGGGTGGATCACGCCAAATTAACGAGCTATCAGTTGCCTACGGTGGACTCGAAAAAAATCATGGCGTGAAAATGGTGAAAGATTCGGTCGCAAGCATAGACAAGCAGAAGAAAACGGTTCAGCTGGCATCTGGACAAACAATTAAATATGACAAGCTTGTGCTGTCACCCGGTATCGGTTTGATGATGGACAAGATCGAAGGACTAGATGCGGCCAATAAAGCGGGCGTCACACTGCAGGCCTGGAAAGCAGGCCCTGAGACCGTAGCTTTGCATAAGCAAATCGCAGAAATGCGCGATGGCGGTGTGTATGCGTTGAGTATTCCGCTGGCCCCTTATCGTTGCCCGCCAGGACCTTATGAGCGCGTGTGCCAGGTTGCAAACTACCTGAAGAAAAACAAACCGAAATCAAAAGTGCTGGTGTTTGATGCAAACCAGGACGTGACGTCTAAAGGCAAGTTATTCAAAGAGGCGTGGGCGAAACTTTACCCCGGCATCATTCAATACACGCCTGAGCACAATGTCACAGCGATTGATGCAAAGACACGTACCATCAAATTCGAGGTGCAGGAGGATGTCAAAGCCGACGTGTTGAATATTTTGCCTCCGATGAGTGCGGGAGATTTGATCGTGAAGTCAGGTCTGGCCGATGCGAATGGTCGTTGGTCAAACGTGAACTTTTTGAATTTTGAATCCGCGACGGCCAAAGATATACACATCATCGGTGATTCGATTCAGATCGCTCCAGCAATGCCGAAATCCGGCCACATGGCTAACCAGCATGCCAAGGTGACGGCTGCTGCGATCATTGCTGAACTGAGTGGATTGCCTATCAATCCGCAGCCAGTATTGACCAACACATGCTACAGCTTTGTGAACGATACAGATGTGGTGCACGTTGCCAGCGTTCACCAATATGTCGCCGCTGAAAAGACCTTTAAGACTGTTCCGGGTTCTGGCGGGTTGTCTCCAGAACCCACGGCGCTTGAAGGTACTTACGCTTGGGGATGGGCGAAAAATATCTGGGCAGATAGTCTCGCGTAAAAGAAGGGCTCGGTAGGACTGAGCCGCAAAGAAAAAAGCTGTCAGGTTTGCACCTGACAGCTTTTTTTAATTTGTGGTGCCGGAGAAAGGAATCGAACCCTCGACCTTCTCATTACAAGTGAGCTGCTCTACCAACTGAGCTACTCCGGCGTTTGGCAATCAAGCCAAAACTTCAACAACGGACAGAATTATAAATGATTTGTCGCAAACGTTCTTGCGATATTCATTATTTGACGATAGAAAGTTTTGGACGCTTGTTGTCAGGAGGTTTGGGACCTTCGGAGTCTGGCGTCGCGTGTGAGACTGGCGTAATCGTAGTCGCGCTTTCAGTGGGCTTTTCAGCGGGCTCTGAGGCTTCCACTTCAAAACCCATGCCCGCCCCCGTTTCTCGCGCATAGATCGCGCTGACGGCCGAAATCGGTACATAGAGATCTTCGGTGATGCCACTGAAGCGCGCCTGAAATTCAATCGCTTCATTACCGATCACTAAACGATTAGTGGCTAAAGCACCGATGTTCAGGGTGATTTGGCCATCACGCACATGCGCACGAGGCACCAGAGTGTTGGCATCAACGTGCACAACAATCTGGGGCGTATAGCCGTTATCTGTGCACCACTCATGTAGTGCACGGATCATGTACGGTTTAGTGGATGTTTCAGCCATAAGAGGTTTCAGTCTCTAGCGGTTTGAGCAATGTTTCAGCCATTAACGGCGCATGACCTTTTCTGAAGGAGTGAGTGCCTCGATATAGGCGGGACGTGAAAAGATTCGCTCGCCGTATTTTTGAATCGGTGCAGCCGTCTTGGGAAGCTCAATGCCATAGTGATCCAAACGCCACAATAGAGGAGCCATTGCGACGTCCAGCATGGAGAATTCTTCACCGAGCATGTACTTATTCTTGAGCAGCAAAGGTGCGAGTTGCGACAAACGGTCACGAACAGCTGCGCGAGCAATATTAAGTCGCTTCTCATCGCCCCGAATGGAACGGTCTTCGAGCGCGGCGACGTGGATGAACAACTCTTTTTCAAAGTTGTACAAGAACAACCGCGTGCGAGCGCGCATGACAGGATCCGCGGGCATGAGCTGAGGGTGAGGAAAGCGCTCATCGATGTATTCGTTGATGATGTTTGATTCATACAGAATCAGATCACGCTCAACCAGGATCGGCACTTGACCATAGGGATTCATGACAGAAATGTCTTCGGGCTTGTTGTACAAGTCGATGTCACGGATTTCAAAATCCATACCCTTTTCGAACAACACAAAGCGGCAGCGATGTGAGAAAGGGCAGGTGGTTCCGGAGTAAAGGACCATCATGATGGATATCCGTCCTAAAAATAAATACAGATAAAAAAAGCAAAAAGCCAGCGTCTACGTCAAGCAGACGCTGGCCCCAATAAAACGACTTACTTGACGTGTTTCCAGAACGAAGCGTTCAGGCGCCACGCAATCACAAAAAAGATACCAAGGAACAGCAGAACCCAGACACCGATTTGTTTGCGCTTTTGCTGGATAGGCTCTGCCATCCAAGTCATGAAGCCAGTCAAATCCGCCATGTCGCGGTCGTAGGCAGCGGCACGCTGGGGATCAAGCGCCTTGAATTTATGCTCAACCGAAGGCTTGCCAGTATAGTTCGCCAGAGGTTCAGCCTTGGAGACAACATAACCCGCTGGGTCGTATGTGGTGATAATTCGTTCCCAACCTGCAGGCTTGCCGGCTTGCGCGGCAGCTTTTTGCGTTGTCACGACAGTCATTTCACGAGGACCCTGACGCTCCCACAGAACATGTGGCATGCCGGCATTGGGGAATGCCAGGTTATCCCAACCTGTTGGTTTGCTTGTGTCGCGATAGAACGTGCGCAGGTATGTGTAAATGTAGTCCGAGCCGGTTGGGCCTGCATTGATGGACTTGGCGCGTGCCATCAGAGACAAATCTGGAGGCGCAGCGCCAAACCATGCTTTGCCGTCCTTGACAGAGACCGAACCCATCATCAGATCGCCGACTTTCTCGCCTGTGAACAGCAAGCTTTCACGGATTTGCTGGTCGGTCAGACCAATATCCTTGAGCTTGTTGTAGCGCATGGCGGAGGCGCTGTGACAGTTGAGGCAGTAGTTCACAAACAGTTTCGCGCCGTTTTGGAGCGAAGCGATGTCATTGATGCGATTCGGTGCGCGCTCAAGCGGGAAATCTCCGCCTGCGGCGTTCGCGCCGGTGCATGTGATCACTAGGGCAAGAGCACAAAGCAGCTTCTTGATCATGGTCATTCCGTAAATAAAGTTAAGCTCAATGTGCGTGGAACGTGACACGGTCAGGGACCGGCTTGAACGTTCCAAGGCGACTCCAGACAGGCATCAGCAAGAAGAAGCCCAAGTAAATGAGCGTTCCGATCTGAGACATCAGGTTAAAGACGTCGGTCGGAGCTTGCGTACCCAAGTAGCCCAGCACAATAAAGTTCACAAAGAAGATGCCGTAAAGCACTTTGTGCCAACCTGGACGATAGCGAATGGACTTGACTGGGCTGTAATCCAGCCATGGGAGGAAGAACAGCAGCACCACTGCGCCGCCCATGGCGACCACACCCCAGAACTTCGCATCGATCGTACGCAGCAATACAGCCACCACGAGCAACACTACAGGCACGATCAGCTTTGCAATGCCCTTTGTTTTAAAGAACATCACAATCGCAGCTACGACAGCGGCACCGGCCAGAACCCAGGTAAAGTCATCAGTCGTTGCACGTAACATCGAGTAGAAGGGCGTGAAATACCAGACCGGGGCAATGTGAAGCGGTGTCTTAAGTGGATCCGCTGGCAGGAAGTTGTTGAACTCCAGGAAGTAGCCACCCATCTCAGGGGCGAAGAAAATAATCGCCATGAAGATGATGAAAAAGCCGGCCACACCAAGAATGTCGTGAACAGTGTAGTAAGGATGGAAAGGAATCCCATCCAGCGGACGTCCATGCTTGTCTTTCTTGGCTTTGATGTCCACGCCATCGGGGTTGTTGGAGCCGACTTCGTGCAACGCGATCACGTGCGCGGCAACCAGACCCAGAAGAACCAAGGGGATCGCGATCACGTGGAAAGCAAAAAAGCGATTCAATGTTGCATCTGAAACCACGTAGTCGCCGCGAATCCAGATGGACAGTTCAGGCCCAATGAAAGGAATGGCAGAAAACAGGTTAACGATCACCTGAGCGCCCCAGAAGGACATCTGTCCCCAGGGGAGGAGGTAACCGAAAAACGCCTCGGCCATCAGGCAGAGGAAAATACCTACACCGAAAATCCAGACCAGTTCGCGGGGTTTGCGATAGGAGCCGTAAATGAGTGCGCGCGTCATGTGCAGATAAACGACGATGAAGAACATCGACGCGCCCGTCGAGTGCATGTAGCGGATAAACCAGCCGCCTGGCACTTCACGCATGATGTATTCAACAGACTGGAACGCGTACTGCGCATCGGGTTTGTAGTGCATGACGAGGAAAATACCTGTCACGATCTGCAACACCAGTACGAGCAGTGAGAGTGAACCAAAGAAATACCAAAAATTGAAATTTTTGGGTGCGTAGTACTCGGACAAGTGCGCCTTGTAGCTAGACGTCAGCGGAAAGCGACGGTCTATCCATCCTAGCAGTCCGGTCGTTTCGACGGATTTTTCGCCAGCCATGAAACGGCTCCTTTACTTTAATCAGTGTCGCGATGTGCGTTGTTAATCAAAGGCCGATCAGGCCTTGTTGTCCTCGTCAACACCGATAATGATTTTGGTGTCGCTCAGGTATTGGTACGGTGGCACTTCGAGGTTATCTGGCGCAGGTTTGTTTTTGTAAACACGACCGGCCATATCGAACGTCGAACCATGGCATGGGCACAGGAAGCCGCCATCCCAGTTGTTGGGTAGGCTAGGCTGCGGTCCCGTCTGGAATTTCGGCGTCGGTGAGCAACCGAGGTGCGTGCAAATACCGACCGTCACAAAAATATCGGGTTTGCGCGAACGCCATTCGTTTTTGGCGTAAGGGGGCGTCACACCTGGGCGATTGGAATCCGGATCTGCGAGGTCCGGATCGTTTTGCTTGAGCGTACCAAGTTGTTCTTTGGTACGGTGAATCACCCAGACGGGTTTACCGCGCCATTCGACAGTGCGCATCTCGCCCGGGGCGATGGTGCTGATGTCGACTTCGACGGGGGCGCCTGCGGCGCGGGCCTTTTCTGAGGGCGCAAATGTGCTTACGAAGGGAACAGCTAAAGCGGCTCCGGCGACACCACCTACGGCACAGGTCGTGCCGATCCAGAAGCGGCGCGAAGGGTCGGCGGGCAGGGTTGGGGGAACCGCGCCTTCGTCGTCATGCAGAATCGAATCCTGACTCATCTTCCTATCCTTATTGCAGCCAACACGTTCGAGCGGACGTGCTGAAGACTGGTTCACACCAAACTTGTTACAAATTTTCTAACCTCTTATTATAGCCCTACGATGCACACACTTTCATCATGGGAATCAAGAAATGAATCAAGCTCGAGGATTTTTAAAGGAATTTCGCGCCTTCGCAGTTCGGGGCAACGTTGTGGACCTTGCAATCGGTGTGATTGTGGGTGCTGCGTTTAGCAAAATTGTGGATTCGCTCGTCAAAGACATTGTGATGCCGATCGTGAACTTTTTGGTCGGAGGCGCGATGGATTTCAGCAACAAATTCTTTGTGTTGTCGCGCCCGGCCGATTATGCAGGTCCTGAAACGTACGCTGATCTGACAAAGGCAGGTGCGACTGTTTTTGCCTGGGGTAACTTTGTCACCATCGTCATTAACTTTATTTTGCTGGCGTTTGTGATTTTCTGGATGGTCAAGGCAATCAATACCGCCCGCAGCAAAATGGATCTGGAGGCTCAGGCCGAACCACCCAAAACGCCTGAGGATGTGCTCCTTTTAAGAGAAATTCGTGATTCTTTAAAGAAATAGAAGACATAATCGCTACTTAAACCGGATTGTCGATATCAACGAAATCGACTCGAATGCCGAATGTGTCCTGGATGGCGGCGCCTAGCGCCTGGACGCCATAGCGCTCAGTTGCATGGTGTCCGGCGCTGATGAAGCCAACATTGGCTTCTCGTGCCAGATGCACGGTAGGTTCAGAGATTTCACCAGTGATGAAAATCTGGGCGCCTGCGTCAATCGCATGCGTCAGCATGCTTTGAGCCGCACCAGTGCACCAGGCCATGCGGCCGGCAGGCATGCCCGCATCGCCGATCACTTGCGGGACTCGACCCAGGGCTTTTTCAACGCGGGCAGCCACCTCGCCTAGCGTGCGCGCACCTGGAATGTGACCCAGACAGATCAGGTTGCCTGGTCCAGCGGTTTCATTTGAGGGTATTAAGCCAAGAACCCGAGCGAGCTGGGCATTGTTGCCAAGTTCTGGGTGGGCATCGAGAGGCAGATGGTAAGCAATCAGGTTGATATCACTGGCAAGAATGCTGGCCAGCCGTCTTTTGCGTGTACCGAGTACCCGTGAGTCTTCGCCCTTCCAGAACCATCCGTGATGGACAAGTATCGCATCGGCGCCCCGTTCAGTGGCCACGTCAATCAAGGCCTGACTCGCCGTCACACCCGCGATAATATGAGAGATTGTTGATTTGCCTTCAACCTGCAAGCCGTTCGGGCAGTAATCGCTGAAGGACGTGGCATTGAGTTTGGTGTCGAGCCAAGCGCAAAGCTCGCGAGTTGCAATCGATTTCATTATTTTCCCTGGTAGCAAGATGCGTCGTATTTGGCTGATATTCGCTCAGACCGTCACGGTATGTTTAGCGATTTTATTCGTGGTGGTGACTTTGCGTCCGGATTGGTTGCGTTCGACCAGTACCCAAACAAGTCATATGGTCGCGCCGAGTGTCTCACCTGCAGCTGTTCAGTCGCAAGCGCCTGGTTCTTACGCGGATGCCGTATCAAGAGCTGCCCCTGCGGTTGTCAACATCCACACAAAAAAACGCATTGAAGTGTCGCGTCTACCGCTCCCACAAGATCCAGTGTTACGACATTTTTTTGAGCAGATGCCTGGCTTCAAGCAAGAGCAGGAATCAACCAGTCTGGGCTCAGGTGTCATCGTCTCCGCACAAGGCCATGTCGTAACGAATTTTCACGTGGTGGAGGGCGCAGACGAAATCGTCGTCGCGCTGCGCGATGGTCGCCAATCACGCGCGAAAACAATCGGTATTGATCCTGAATCTGATCTCGCCGTATTGCAAGTCTCACTCACTGATCTGCCGGTCCTCCCATTTGATGTTGCAAATTCGCCTCGTGTCGGTGATGTCGTGTTGGCAATTGGCAACCCTTTTGGTGTCGGACAAACCGTCACAATGGGTGTCGTCTCTGCATTAGGTCGTGCTGGGTTGGGAATCAATACATATGAAAATTTTATCCAGACCGATGCAGCGATTAACCCAGGTAATTCAGGCGGTGCCTTGATTGATACGCTGGGTCGCTTAATTGGGATCAATACCGCTATTTATTCCAAGTCTGGCGGATCGCTTGGGATTGGTTTCGCGATCCCTGCGCAAGCGGCTCAAATGGTTGTAGGGCAAATTGTGCGCAATGGTTTTGTCAGTCGTGGCTGGCTGGGTATCGAAACTCAGGATGTCACACCGGATTTAGCCAAGGCATTTAAATTGTCCACTCCGGAGGGGGTCATCGTCGCAAGCGTGATGCGCGATGGGCCAGGCGCCAAAGGTGGCCTGAAGGTGGGTGACATTATCCTGAAGTTGGATGGAGAGCCTGCTGCCAGTACACCCAGGGTCATGACCTCCTTGGCATCCAAGGCGCCAGGTACCCGGGTGTCTCTGGAGATTTATCGAAACGGGCGAGCGCAAACACTGTCGCTCACCCTGGGACAGCGACCTGTCAGGCCGCGTTAGCTTGAAAATTAAGAGGCAGCTGGAGGGTTCGTGCCGGAAACGCCCGTGGCTTCGGTGTCTGTGCCTGGAGGATGTTCGACGAAAAGATTTTCTGCTTGCGTCAGCAGGGGGCGTCGGATCGCTGGACGCAGATGATGGAAAATTTCCTGTAATCGTGCTTCATCATCATCGGCGGTGTAGAACCAGCTCACGGGCATCTTGAGGATTTCGGCCACTTTGCACATCAACTGATAGTCAGGTGAGTGCTTGCCTCGCTCATACTGATTCATCCGGGCGCTGGCAGACATAGGATCGATCCCGGCAAGCTTGCCGAGTTTTTCTTGCGATAACCCTGCGCGGAGGCGGGCTTGTTTGAGACGGTGAGCGAGCACAGTGGTCCCTTTGAAGTTCTTGCTGCTTGAATATAAAAACAAATTGGCAGGTCTACAAGAGGCGATACCCGAAGCCAAAGCCATAATGTTAAATTTAGAAAACGCCAGAAGATATACCTTTCCAGCAACGTTCACAACATATTTTTTGTAAGATTTCTTGAGCGTCTTTGGTAGATAAGCGTAAACAGACCTACCAAAAAGAGTGGTTCCATACGCTGTAAGTACTATCTTTAGCTTTTTTGCAGCGAAGTTGTATTTTCAACTTTTTTCAAATTGTGGAATCGGTTGCTTCGGGTTTTGTTTCTTCGGATCGTGGTTTGATGCCGCGCGCCAATAATATTCCGATTTCATACAGCACACATAAAGGCACTGCCAGTAAAAACTGGCTCACAACATCGGGAGGCGTGACGACAGCCGCGATGATGAAAGCGCCCACAATCACATAACCCCGCGCTTGCTTGAGCTGCGCAATGGTAACGATGTTCATCCGTACCAGAAGAATGACCGCGACAGGGACTTCAAACGTAATGCCAAAGGCCAGAAACATCGTCATGACGAAGCCCAGATAGGCCTCGATATCCGGAGCGGGCGTGATCGACTGTGGTGCGAACGAAGCAATAAAACTAAACACTGTTTTAAAAACAACGAAGTAGCAAAACGCCATACCTGCCAGAAAAAGCAAGGAGCTCGAAACGATCAGTGGCAAAGCTAAGCGTTGTTCATGACGGTAGAGACCGGGTGCGACGAAGGCCCAGACCTGATAGAGCACGACAGGAAGTGACACCACAAAGGCCGCCATCATCGTGACCTTGACTGGAACCATGAAGGGTGTAATGACCCCTGTAGCGATCATGCGGGTGCCGTCAGGTAAAGAGGCAAGCATTGGGGCGGCCAACAAGTCGTAAATCGCCGAAGCCCCAGGGTACATGAACAAAACGATAAAGACGGCAAGCATCGTGCCGACGGCGCGCAAAAGGCGCGTACGCAATTCCACGAGGTGTGACATGAAACTTTCGCCACCCTGGGGGTTATCTTGTGAATGCTCTTCAGTACTCAAGTTTTTGATCCGGACGAAGTCTCTGGGGTGGCTGCGGCCGTAGTTGTGGCACTGGGGCGTATATCTGCAGCGCGCACAGCATCGATTTCAAGTTGCGCTGGTGCGGGAGGCGGTGTAGGGGCTTGCGCTGTAGTCGCTGGCGTGCTGGCAGCATCAGGTGTGCCAAGCGGTGTTTTCAGCTCATTGAGCGTGGACATCGTTGACTGTTCAAAAGCCTCAAGCGGTTGACGCAACGCAGTCTCGGTGTTTTGAATGCTCGATTTCACGCTTTGCGCGGCATCTTGCATCTGTTCTTTGAGTTTGCGCAACTCATCGAGTTCGATCTCGCGCTGGATGTCGGATTTGACATCCCCAACATAGCGTTGCGCGCGACCCACCAAGTGACCAATGGTCCGGGCGACCTTCGGCAAGCGTTCGGGGCCAATCACGATGAGCGCGACCACCCCGATCACGAGCAATTCAGTAAAGCTGATGTCAAACATGGTGATAAAAGGGCCAGATAGACTCAGCTAGAAGGAAATCAGGAAAAGCGCTCAATGTGTGCTGGACTTTTCTTTAGCTTGCACATCAATCGTTTCGTTTGAGGCGACACGCTGTGCAGGCGCGGCTTCCGCTGCCGCGGTTGTCGCATCAGCTTCTTTGGCGTTTGGGTCTTTCATCCCCTCTTTGAAACCTTTGACGGCACCACCAAGATCGGCGCCTATATTGCGGATTTTTTTGGTGCCAAACACCAGTGCCACAATAACCAGAACAATCAACCAATGCCAGATACTAAAAGTGCCCATGACGGTTCTCCGAATTAGGCCACGGTGGGGGCTGGCCCTTTCCAGGGACGACTACCACCGTAAATATGAAAATGGAGGTGCAAAACCTCTTGACCACCTTCGACACCGGAGTTGGCCATCAAGCGAAAACCGCC
>JACCDZ010115763.1_pt1 | contig 23015 bp, 21 predicted proteins | sample 7449551 | NCBI WGS metagenome assembly JACCDZ01 (sample SAMN15323452, study PRJNA562643) | freshwater metagenome | isolation source: river surface water | place: USA:Blue River Watershed | collected 2017-08-18 | reverse complement strand
TGGGGGCACGTAGCGGGGGTGTGTTCGTTGCCGTCATCAAGGCACGGAAATGCCCGGTCATCGTGGCCACGTCGGTACGGAACGGATCGAAATAGACCGTGACGGAACGGTAGGTCGGCACCACCTCAAGAATGCCCGGGAGCCCGGCCCGTTCCACGGCGGTGGCGAAGGCCAGGACCGACTCATTCGTGTGTGGGTCAATGGTCTCCCCGAATTCAATGGTCAGGGCGGACTCACTCAGTGGCACGATGCGCGGTCTAGTTTCCATCTGATCACCGGTGCGCAGGAATTGCTGGTTTGGTACCGCCAAAGGGAACTACCTGATTTAATACAGTGGGCTGATATTTGGCGCAAGTACTGCGCAGTTATTTGGGTGTGATATGCGTATGAAATTTCTGGTTGTGGCTGGGCTGTCTCTTTGGTTCGCAAGTGTGCTTCCGGTAACCGCTACGTTTCCTGATACGGCAGAATTTCATCGCCAACAGCGATGTGCCGCTCGCAATGTGTCTACATCTTCCAGTTATCTTGTTGTCCATGTGCAGGATATTGTCAAAGGGACAGAGTTCGAGACCGTTGTCACCGCTAGGGATCTCGTGGACGCGATCGCGCTTGAATTGGATGTATGGGATCTTGCGGGCCAGCAAGGACCGGATGGACATACATTAAATGAAACTGAGGCGATGTTGATTCGTGAACTCAAATCGCTTCGATTCCTATCCGCACGGCTCGATTTTAAGGTGGCTCTTTCTTCCCAGGATGCAGTCTCTCTTTTGAAGCAACGCTATACTCAAGAAGATTTGAGGGAGATTCGTGGTCAACTCGGAAAGAAAAACGAGCGCGAAATCTATGAGGTGTTTAAATCAGGGGGCATATTTCACCGACTGTACCAGCACTCGAATCCCATTGTGAGATTGTCAGCAAAAGGGACAGTGGCTCATATCCTTCTGGAGAGAGGGATTCATCCCTCAGAGGATGATTTGTCTGCAAACCTGGCGCTTTCTCCTACGCCCTGCGAGATGGGGGAGTCTGATGAGGCGGCGGCAGGTCTGGGAATTGTCGAACTTTCTCGCCGGTTTCATGATTTGTCATTCCTCGCCTCTGAGGAACCCTGCTGCTGGATGTCGTGGGCAGAAAAGTTTTGGCGCGAGCAGCGCTGTGCGGCGCGCAACTATTCCTCAGCCCCTGACTATGTGGTGGTGCATGTGACGGACCAGAGGTCGGGTGATGAATTCAGTTCCGTCGTTGAAACTAATACGCTGTATGAGACGATCGGCATCGAGAATGAAATGTTACCGGTTGAGACCCATCGGGAAAGCATAGCCAGACTTATCTCTACCCATAGCGATATGCGATTCGAGTTCGGAAAGGATTCAGCCATTGCGCGTATCCGTCCTCGCTATACGGCAAATCATCTCGCCATTGCCAGGTCGATCCTGAAAGGCAAGACCGTAAAAGAGATTGAGGATGATTTTTCTCAGGATCGGAAGCTTGAGAAAATCGCTTCTCGAAGTGAAAGCGATCAAGAACGAACGGCCCAGCAGGATGCGATTGCGTATGTCTTGCTGGAACTCGGCTACTATCCGGGGCGAGGGGATATTGTGCCGACCCTTCATGTGAACCCAACACCCTGTAGCAGGGAACGAGCCGACGATCGGCTCATGCGGTCACTCCGGTAACGGCTTTCCATTCGTCTCGGTCGCGAAGGGCAGTACGGCCAATCCCAACAGATAGATCAGCGCGATGGTGCTCGCTGCGTTGTTGAACGATCCCAGCAGGGTGACGAGCCACCCGGTGACGAAGGGTGCGGCCGAGGCGAGCACGCGGCCTGCGTTGAAGCAAAATCCTGAGCCGGTTGCACGGAGTCGTGTCGGATAGAGCTCAGGCAAGTAAATCGGAAAGCCGCTGAAAATGCCATTGTTGAAGAACCCCAGCAGCGGGAGTAACAGCAACACTTCTGCATAACTGTGCGGGACAAAATAGGTCGCCGGCAGCATGATGAAGCTGCCGAGGCACATCAAGCCGAATACGGGCAGGCGGCCGAACCGTTCGGCCAACGGCCCGAATCCCAGATACCCGAACAACGAGCCCGCATTGAGCGCCATGATCGCGTAACTGACCTTCTGTGTCAGCGTGGCGGCATCCTGCCCCTGGAGGTCCGGCATGGCCCGGATCAAGGTGGGGGCCCAATTGGTCGCGCCCCACAGGCCGAAGACCGCCACGAACGCCAGGGTTGAGCCGACCCAGGTGTTGCGGCGTAATGCCGGTTGAAACAACTCGGCGAGGTGCATGAAGCTGTTGCGAACGGATTGTGCCTCCTGTTCGTGGGCCTGCACCCATCGCTCCGGTTCTTTCACCCACCAACGGACGAGTAAGGCCACAAAGGCGGGCAGGATGCCCACGAGGAAGAGGAGTCGCCATCCGTAGTCGCTCAGGAGCAGGTTGAAGCCGGCGGCCAGGAAAAATCCGGCGGCCCATGCGGACTGTAGAATCCCGGCTGCCCGGGCACGTTTGTCTTCAGGCCAGGTCTCGGCCACAATGGCCGCGCCGGCGGCCCATTCGCCGCCGATGCCGAGCGCGGTCAGAAAGCGATAGATGGCCAGATGCCACCATTCTTGAGCAAACGCGGCGAGGCCGGTGAAGACGGCATATATCAAAATCGTGATGATCAACGTCTTGGTCCGGCCGAAATAGTCCGCGGCCATCCCGAAGCCGATTCCTCCGATGGCCCACCCGATCAGGAAAATAGAAAACACCATGCCGCCGTACCACCCGATCTGTTCGTCCGTGACGGCTCCGCCGGCGGCCCCGGCTTGTAGAAGCTCATGTAAGGCAGGATGCAGCACGATCGCGTAGATCGTTGCGTCCATGGCGTCGAATACCCAACCCAGCCAGGCGACGAACAGGACCAGCCATTGATACCTCGTGACGCCTTGTGCCCACGCCATGCCGAACTCCCTCCCCTGCGAACAGGCTGCCTCCGCGCCAGGCTACGGGGGAGTCCCGACGCTGTCAAGGTGAAGCCGGCGAAGCGGCATGGTATAGTCTCGCCCTGTATGCCTCGCCTGGATTATTATCGTGTCCTCGGTGTGTCGCGCGACATTTCCGACGACGACATCAAAAAAGCCTACCGGAAGCTCGTTTTCGAGCACCATCCCGACCGCAATCCCCACAACAAGCAGGCAGAGGAGAAGATCCGCGAGATCAACTCCGCCTATGAGGTCCTGGGCGATCCCGAGAGCCGGAGAACCTATGATCGCCTGCATTGGGGAGAAGAGGCGCGGGCCGAGACGGTGGATCCGTCCCTGATCCTTGAGGAGATGGAGAAAAAGCTCTTTGACGAAGGGCGGAAGGAAGTCTTCGCCGTCCTGATGAAGATGGTGCCACGGATCAAATCGGAACTGGCCCTCATTCGTGAACGCACGGTGGCGCATCAGGGGTATGACACCTTCAAGGAGTCCATCGTGGAAGCGCGCGGGGCGGAAGTCCTGGATGAGTTCGTGACTTCCGATATGGAGCAACGGAAACAGCGCTTGCTTGAGGTCGCGGTGCAGATGATGGTGTCGCAGGCGGTGGTCGCGAAGGGAGACGAGGGCGGGATTCGTGCGCTTCGCGGCCGGTTAGAGGAAATGTTCCGCAAGGGCCGGATCAACGGCTTCGCGACGGCCTTGGAATTACTGTATGAAAGACGGTAACGACCCACGTCTTTCGTGTCACGTTTCACGCTCGTGAGAGCGGACCCGCCACGAACCGACCGCGTTGCATCACTCCCGCAATCCGCTCTCGTTTCAGCAGTACTCCGATATTTCTGAGAGGATTGCCTTCCACGACCAGCAGGTCCGCCTGTTTTCCCGCCGCGATGGATCCGATGTCTTGAATCAGGCCCAGTAACCGCGCGGCGGCGGAGGTGCTGGTCATGATCGCTTCCATCGGCGTCATGCCCAGCGCGACCATCCGTTCCAATTCCTGAGCATTGTCCCCATGATAGTTGAACGGCGTTCCGGCATCCGTGCCCATGGCGATCGGAACACCCCGGCGGAGGGCGGCGCGGAAACTTCTCTCGTGCTGCTTCACCATGTTCCTCGCTTTGGAGCGGGCGCTGTCGGGAATGCCGCAGCCGGTCGGGCAGGCCGCTGTGGTGGCGAGGGCCGACAGCGTAGGTACCATGTAGACGTGGCGTTGCGTCATCATCTCTGCCGCGTCGTCGTCCATGAGGGTGGCATGTTCGATGGAGTGGACGCCTGCGCGGAGCGCGTTCTTCATCCCGGTTGCGCCGTGGGCGTGGGCGGCCACATGTCGCCCGTGGGCGACGGCCACTTCGACGGCAGCGGACAGTTCTGCCACGGTCATTTGCGCGTCGTCCGGAGAGGTGCCGGGGGTGAGCACGCCGCCGGAGGCAATGACTTTGATGACTTCGGCGCCGGCATTGAGTTGATCCAAGACGGCGGCGCGGACGGCCTCGACTCCGTCGGCTTCGCGGCCGATGAAGCGCGCATGTCCGCCAGGCATGCAGATCGCGAGACCGGCGGCGAGAATCCTGGGCCCCGGCGTCAGTGCGGACTCGATGGCCTGTTTCAGGGCGAACACCGCATGGTCCCGGAATCCCACATCCCGGACGGTGGTGAACCCGGCGTGGAGAGTGCGGCGCGCCAGCTCGGCGGCTTTGAGCAGGGTGAGGGACGAAGGTTCTCCCTCCACCGCAGCCACGACATCCGCTTCCGCTCCCAAACAAAAGTGGACATGGCAATCGATCAGGCCGGGAAGGACGGTCAGGCCGAGGCCGTCGATTCGTTGCGCGCCCTTGGGGAGTCGAACGTCCTGTTCCGGCCCGACGGCCTGGATGCGGGTGCCCTCGATGAGGAGGGTACCTCGCTCAATCCGGTGACCGAGGCCGTCCAGAATGCGGATGTGGCGGATGGCGATGGTCATGGCGCCTCGCTGATCGGAATGGTGACGATGACGCCGCCCATGATGTCGTTGAGTTTGTAGTCCCGTCGCGGGCTGTTTACGTGGGCATTGTGGCAGCTCACACAGCTTTCGGACACCGCCCGGTCTGCGTAGATGCCTTGGAAGTAGCGGACGCCCGCCTGTTGGTAGAATCCGGTGAAGGGTTTTTCGGGCGCCTTCATCACGACCTCAAGCCCGCGTCGTTCGAACTCGCTGTTCGGTCCGTTCCACACATATATCGGGGTGAGGCTGGCCAGACGGAAACTGAGTTTCATATCCTTTTGCGCCACCAGGCGCCCGGATTCGAGGAGGAATTGGGCCGGGAGCGGGAGGCCCTTCTCTTCTTTCCAATGTTCGAGTGCCTCGACGACGCCCTGGTTATGGAGCTTGTCCACGACGTTCTGTGTGTAGTTGGCTCGATTCGCGTCGATGACCGCATGAATGAAGCTAGTCACACGCTCGGGGGGGACCATCTCAGCCTTGTGTGATTCTGCGACCGCGAGGGCGACGATCCAGTAGGTGATGGCTGCCACGAAGCCGGCCACTCCTGCCGCCACGATCCATAACCCGTTTCGACTCATGCACCCCTCCTCGCCGATCCTAGTGAATGGGTATAGGTTTCTGCCGCTGCCCGGACGGCGCGGCCCGGCTGCGCCGGCCGTCCCTGGCCTGCGAAGATTTCTTCCAGGGCGTTGAGTAGCGTCAGCACATGCGCTTGTCGGCACGATTCGCCCATGAGGCCGATGCGCCAGACCCGTCCCCGCAACGGTCCCAGTCCGCCTCCGATTTCGATGCCGTACTGTTGCAGCAGTTGCGTCCTCATCGTCGCCTCGTCGATTCCGTCGGGTAGCGTGACACAGTTGAGCATCGGGAGTCGATGGCCCGGCGGGGGCAGGGGATTCAGGCCCAGAGTTCGGAGCCCGGCCATCAACGCATCGCTGTTTATCTGATGTCGCGCGGCACGCGCCGGGAGTCCCTCTTCGTGCACCAGCCGCAGGGCTTCCCGAAGCCCGTAGAGCATCGAGATCGGGGCGGTGTGGTGATAGGCACGGCTGTGGTCGTTCCAATAGTCGGCGATGAGCGACAGATCGAGGTACCAGCTGTGGCACGGAACACGTCGCTGCCGGATGGCACCCATGCCTCGTGCGCTGACGGTGAGCGGGGCCAGGCCGGGGGGACAGCTCAGACACTTCTGAGTGCCGCTGTAGCAGGCGTCGATTCCCCAGGTATCGACCTCGACCGGGATGCCTCCCAGGGAGGTGACGGCGTCGACGATCAATAATGCATCGTGCGCGCGGCACAGCGTCCCCACGTCCTCAAGGGGTTGGAGGGCGCCGGTTGAAGTTTCCGCATGGACCAGGACCAGGGCTTTGACCGGAGCAGACCGCGCCAGTTCCTGTTCCAGCGCCTCAATGGGAATCGTCGCTCCCCAGGGCGCTTCGATGCGGATCGGGAGGCCGCCGCTTCGTTCGATCATGGTCGCCAGCCTGGTGCCGAACACGCCGTTGACTCCCACAATCGCACGATCGCCGGGTTCGATGAGATTGGCGATCACCGCTTCCATGCCTGCCGATCCGGTTCCGGACAAGGCAATCGTAAACTCGTTTTGGGTATGGAAGGTGGCGCGGAGCAAGGCTTGAATGTCGTTCATCAGAGTGAGAAAGACCGGGTCGAGGTGTCCGAGCAACGGCTGTGACAGGGCCTGCAACACCCGGGGATGGACCATGCTCGGGCCCGGGCCCATGAGCAGGCGATGCGGCGGAACAAAGTCCTGATACTGGGAATCCGTAGTCATCGTCGGTGCCGGTTGTCGTTGTTGGTCTCGGGGGTATCACCGTGTAGTTCACGGTCTGTCCCTCAGAGGGGCCTTAGCCCGGACGATTCATGACTGTCTGCTCCGTCGTCCGATCCTCTCGCCCGGCGGGGCTGTTCTCGTTCGGCCTCCTCGACGGACTGCGAGTACGCCTCCGTCGGCCTCGCTTGCGAGAAGCCCCGGCTGGCTTCGGTCTCGAACGCCTCGCGACGGCATTCATGAATCGTCCGGGCTAGTATAACGAAACCGGCGGGGATTCAGCCATGGGATTGTCCGCAGCTCCCGCCTGCGATCTACACTGCGTTGCGCCAGTTTCACCTCTTGAAAGCCGGTGGTATACTCCGGCGCCGATCACGCCCCGGAGGACCTGTGGACGCAGACGAATCAACCGGACCGACATCGCAGACGCCCGCGGCTCCGTTGCCCTGCGTCGGGGCGCCTCCTCCCCCGCATGCTTACGATCCCGGCTTTTCCCGTGCCATCACCTGGTTGTCGGCGGTCGTTCTCAGTGCGTCAATTGCGGTGGTCGCGTGGTTATCGTTCGATGTGCCGCGTGTGGAGCGGGTGCCGGATGCCGAACGAGCGCTCAGTCACATGGTCGGGCGCTTGATGGATCAGGAAGACGGGCTCAAGACCCTGCCGGTCTGGGAACAGTTTCTCTATGAAGCCACGATGGGCAGTGATGCGAACGATCGTGAGCAGGCCATTGAATGGTATCGCGAACTCGCCGAAGAATCGTCCGACCCCTCTGTCGATTTGCACCTGGCGATCCTGGAGGCCGAGTCGGGGTACCTTCCGGCTGTGCAGCAGAAAATGGCTCGATGGGTTCGGCAGGGTGAACCGTACCCGACCTTTGCCAGGCTCCTGCAGGCCGGGTACGTGGATCCTCGCGTGCCTCCCGCCTCGGGCTTCGAGCTGCAGGCTTATCTGGCGGAGCAGTCCGTGTCGGGCTGGTTCTACAGCCGCCTGGCCACTCGAATTGCCGAACGAGCAGGAGACCGGCCGTTGCTGGTGACGATTGAGACCTCGTTGCAGCAGCGGGTGGAAGCATTGTTGTGGCGCTCCCGGGCATTTGCCCTGCTTGAATTGACGCTCATGATCGTGGGGCTGTTGGTGCTGGTGCTGTGGGTCCGGCGGGGGCAAGGCACGGCGATGTTTCGCGTGGGGTCCGCGGAGCTTCCGCCCCTCTGGGCCGGTCGATTGGGCGCGGGGGTGTTACTACGCGGGGGGGCGGTGGGCGCCCTGTTGACCGTGGCGTTTCTCTATGTCGCCGGCGATTATCCATCGTTGCGGGTCGTCGCGGTGCCGTTGTCGAATCTGCCCCTGCTGGCCTTGGCCTACTACCATCTGCTTCGGCCTCAGCGGCAGACGTTCTGGCGAGGCTTCGGGCTACGCATCGAACCGCGACACTTGGGACAGTTGGGGCTGGCGGTGTTGGCGGTGGTAGCGGCTGGCCTCGTGGGCGAATGGGTACTGGGCAGGATTGCGGAACCGTTGAATTTGATCAGTCACTGGACCGAGTGGTTCGATGCGGATCTCGTGTGGGGATCGTCACCGACCCTCATAGTCAGCCTGATGGAATACGTGTTCTTTGCGCCCGTCTTTGAAGAACTGGCCTTCCGCGGCTTGTTGTTCGGTGTATTCCGTCGCCGGTTTCAGTGGGGGGTGGCCGCCATGCTGAGCGCGGCGTTGTTTGCGCTCGCCCATGGGTATGGGTTGATCGGATTCCTCAGCGTCTTCTGGAGCGGGGTGATTTGGGCCTGGGCCTATGAACGGACCGGCAGTCTCTGGCCGGGGATGATCGGGCACGCCATCAACAATCTGCTGGTTTGTCTGAGTGTGATGGCCTTGTTACGGGCCTGAGCACCGGTGGTCTTAAGCCTCACAGCCTGATCGGGGGCCGTCTGTCCGCTTCGATCGACTGGAGCGCGTCATAGAATTCCGGGTGCCGGAGCGTATACCCCACGTGTGTCAGGATCTTGTGATTCCGGATGCGTTTGCCTGATTCGCTGCGATCCGCCTGTCGAGCACTCACCACTCCCCACCTGCCGGAGACTTCCGCGCAAATATCGGCCCAGCGGCGCGGGTGTCCATCGCTCACATTATAGGTGTCTCCGGCCTGTGCCCGTTGCAGCGCCAGGAGGCAAAGATGCGCCAGATCCTCAACATGGATGAGGTTGACGAACTTGTTCGTCGGACCGACACGTCCTTGTCGGATCCATTCCACGGGGTTTCGATTCGGGCCGTAGATACCGGCGACGCGTAGAATAATCGCTTCGTGATGCGTACGCAGGTATTCCTCGCCCTGCACGCGGGGAAGGCCGGTATTGATGGGATGGGCTTCGTCGATCCAAGGAGGAAGGTCATCCACGGGGCCGCCTTCCCGGTCATACGCAGAGGTGCTGCCCAGCACCACCAGCCTTCCGGGAGGGCGACAAGAGTGTCGGGCAAATGCCTGGACCTGTTCGAGCGGTGTGGCGGGAAATGTCCAGATCAAGTCTGCGTCAGGAGGAAGTGCGGACCAGGTGCTCGGCTCTGACAGGTCGAATCGAATGCGTCTTGACGGCTCGACATCATTCAAATGGCGATCGGGGTGACGGCTGCTGGCCAGGATGGGCAAGGATTGTTGCTCGGCCAATTTGTAAATCCAGCGGCCGGTATACCCGGATCCCAGAATGACGAGAGCGCGCGGCGTGGTCATCGATGCATCATACCTGAACGGCTGATCGGTTTACTGCGGTCGACTCCGGCTTATTCTGGTTCTGGTCTCCGGCGAGCGACGCATGCTAAGATCCTGCCCCTATGGGACCCTTCAGCGCCAGGCAGGAGGAGACGAGGGAATCGAGCAGGCAATCGGCCGATGACCCGTCGCATCGGCGACAACGTCTCATGGTTGGGGCGGCGGGCCTGCTGGCTTGTCTCTTTTTCATTCTGGATCTCCAGTTGCCGCTCGGAGTGGCGAACGCGGTGCTGTACAGCGCCGTCGTCTTTCTGTCTGCGGCCAGCCAGTACCGATGGCTGCCGATCGGCACAGCCATCACCTGCTCGCTGTTGACCATCATGGCCGCTCCGTTCAGCCCCCGTGTGCCGGGCCTTCCGGCATGGTTTGAGTGGGGCAATCACCTGTTCAGTCTGTTCGGCATCTGGACTCCGGTCATGTTTATCTATCAGCGACGGCGCACGGAGTTATTGCTGAAGGAAGTCAACGAGCGGCTTGAGCAAGGCGTGGAGGCGCGCACGGCGGACCTGGCCGCGAGCCGTCTGGCCTTGGAGCGAAGCGAAGAACAGCTGCATACGTTGACCGGTCGGATTCTGACGGCGCAGGAAGAGGAGCGCCGGCGGATCGCGCAGGATTTACATGATGACGTCAATCAACGGCTCGCCTTGCTGATGTTGGATTTGCAGGCAGTCGACCGACAAATCGCGTCCGCTCCGGCAGAAGCTCAGGAGGGTGTCCGCAACGCCTTGAAGGGGCTGGAGGAGCTGTCGGACGATGTGCGGTTTATGGCGTATCGATTCCATCCCTCCATCCTGGACGATCTGGGGTTGAAAGCGGCCTTGCAGCGGTTGCTGGATGACTTTTCGAGCCGCACAGGGGTGAAGGCGCTGTTTGTGCACCAACCGCTCGATCACCAGCTCGACAAAACCACATCGACCGCCGTGTACCGGGTGATCCAGGAAAGCCTGTCGAATATCGCGCGACATGCCAAGGCCACCCGGGTGGAGGTGGAGGTGACGGTCGAAGACGAGGGGCTGGTCGTGGTGGTGCGTGACGACGGCAGAGGGTTCGATCAGCTGGCGATCGATCGGGCGGAGGGCGGCTTGGGGTTGTTGAACATGCGGGAACGTTTGCTGGCGGTGCAGGGATCCTGCGAGGTGGAATCTAATCCGGGGCGGGGAACGACGGTGTCGATGTATGTGCCGTTAGCACGGGTGGCGACATGACTCTGCCGCGCGTGCTACTGGCGGATGATCACACGCTGGTGTTGGAAGGGTTTCGGCGGCTGCTGGATGATCAGTGTGAACTGGTCGGGACCGTCGGAGACGGGCGTGCCCTGCTGGAGGCCGTTCCGGAGTTGAAGCCGGATATCGTGATTCTCGACATCTCGATGCCGGTGCTGAACGGGATCGATGCGGCGCGTGTCCTGAAGGTCAAGTTTCCCCAGGTCAAAGTGGTCTTTATCACGATGCATGCCGATCCGGCTTATGTGCGGGCGGCTTTCGAGGCCGGGGCCTCCGCCTACCTGCTCAAACGCTGCGTGGGCGAAGAACTGGGGCAGGCGATACGGGCTGTGCGGAGCGGGAACTTCTATGTGACCCCTCTAGTGACCAAGGATGTGGTGGAAAGCATGTTGCGTGGGATCGATGGCGGGGCGCCGTCGGGTCCGGAACTGACCACCCGTCAGCGCGAAGTGCTGCAATTGCTGGCCGAAGGCCATACAGTAAAGGATATTGCCGGCACCCTCAAAATCTCCCCGCGCACCGTTGAGTTCCATAAAGGCCAGATCATGGAACAGCTCAATCTTCACACCACCGTCGAACTCGTCAAATATGCCTTAGCCCAGGGATTAACCAGCCAGACGTAGCTGCCTTCCTACCGTTGCCTCTCCTTCGGCTCTTGAATTACTAGTCTGAATGCAGGTATTTTTTAGCTGATATGACTCGCGTTGTTACGCGTGTGGTTTTCCCTTCACTTGCCTACTATACGCCTCCATTTTCTAAGCAGTGACTCGTAGGAATATGAGAAAGAAGATGTCACGTCCACGTGTCCTCATCGGCGATTCCTCGCGGGCTATGCTGGCCTTTCTGGAGATTCTGTTGGAACCTCAATTCGAGGTCGTGTCTTCCGAAACTGAAGCGGAAGGCATTGTATTGACTGCAAAAAAAATCGCACCGGAGTTGGTCATTCTGGATTTCTCCCTCTCGTTTCTCGAAGGGCTTGGGGCTGCCCGGCAGCTGTATGAGACAATGCCGAACAGCAAGGTCGTGTTTTTCTCTTCGCATGAAGACCCTGTCTACGTCACGGCCGCGTTCGAGGCAGGCGCCAGGGGATATCTCGTCAAGCATCTCACGGTCGATCTCGGGCATTATCTCGGCCGGGTGCTGCAAGGTGAACGGGTCTGCTGTCCGGATGGTCTTCACACGCGGGTGGCTCGCACGAAAGACACCTGACCGCTTGCTGTCCGGCCATGCGATGGATTCGCGCAAAAGGAGACCGACGATGGTTCGAGTCGTACCGATGTGTGAGTTGTGCCGCCGGGTTCGTGATGAGGGGGCCTCGACCTGGGGGACCAACAGCTGGGTCGATTTTCCCAGTTACCTGGCGCGACATGTCGTGCCGCCCTCTCAGGTGCGGTTTTCAAGGGACTACTGCAGTGAGTGCCGGCTCTCCTACGACATCCTGAAAACCTACGGGGGGTAAGGGGGCGAAAGTCATCGCTCGAAACATTCCCTCCAAAGCGTCTAGTGAGCATCATCCGTCGCGTCGTATCCTACCAGTCCTGATCCTCCCGGTCTCTCTGTTCTGAAGATCCCCATTGTCGGGATCTCCGTTGCCTCGCCTTCCATTTCCTTATCCGCATCCGTGGCGGCCTGCGCGATGTGTTGTCGTTTCCTGTTGTGCTACGATGATTCTCTGATGTCTGCCCTGCCGTTTCATCCCATCGTTGCCGAGTGGTTCACGACCCGATTCGCCTCTGCGACGAATGTCCAGATGCAGGCCTGGCCTGCCATTCAATCCGGTCGTGACGTGCTGATCTCAGCGCCGACGGGGTCGGGGAAGACCCTCGCGGCCTTTCTCTCCTGCATCGATACTCTCTTTCAGCAGGCGGTACGCTGTGAGCTGCGGGATGAGACGCAGGTGCTCTATGTCTCGCCGCTGAAAGCGCTGAGCAACGATGTGCAGAAAAATCTGCAACAGCCGCTCAGCGAGATCGGGCAGGCCGCGTTGGCTTCCGGCCTGTTGCTGCCGGAACTGCGGGTGGTCGTGCGTACCGGCGACACGCCCATGACTGAGCGGCAACAGATGCTTCGGCGTCCGCCGCATATTCTGATCACGACTCCCGAATCCCTCTTTATCCTGCTGACGGCGGAAAAAAGCCGGACCATGTTGAAGACCGTGCGCACGGTCATCGTGGATGAAATTCATGCCGTGGCGCCCAATAAACGAGGGGCGCATCTGGCCCTGTCGCTGGAGCGGGTGGCGGCGCTCACCGGCGCCGAGGTTCAACGCATCGGCCTGTCGGCGACGCAGCGCCCCATCGAAACCATCGCGGAGTTTTTGGTGGGAAATAGACACCCGTCAATCGTCAACGGTCACACGTCATGCGAAGCCGTCAGTCATAAGCCATTAGCCATCAGCTCTGCGCCGTGCACGATCATCGACGTGGGCCATCGCCGCGATATGGATCTGGCCGTTGAAGTGCCGAAGGATGAACTCGGGGCCGTCGCGACGAATGCGATCTGGAGCGATCTCTATGATCGTGTCGCCGCGCTGGTCGAGGCGCATCGCTCCACCCTGGTCTTTGTGAATACGCGGCGGCTGGCTGAGCGGGTCTCGCATTATTTGGAAGAGCGGTTGCGGCATCTTGGGGACGAGGTGGTGGCGGCGCATCACGGCAGTCTGTCGCGAACGATCCGCCTGTCGGCCGAAGATCGATTGAAAACGGGCGCGGTGCGTGTGGTGGTGGCCACGGCATCGTTGGAACTCGGCATCGATGTCGGAACCGTCGATCTCGTGTGCCAGATCGGGTCCCCCCGCTCGATCGCCACCGGACTCCAGCGGATCGGTAGGGCGGGCCATTGGATTCATGCCATTCCCAAGGGCCGTCTCTTTGCCACCACGCGTGACGAATTGATCGAATGTGCCGCCTTGATCCGGGCGATCAGGGCCGGAGTGCTGGACCGCATCGAGGTGCCGCCTGCGCCGCTGGATGTGTTGGCGCAGCAGATCGTGGCCGCCGCGGCGACACAGTCGTGGGATGAGGCGGAGCTCTACGATCTGTGCCGGCGCGCCATGCCTTATCGCGATCTGGATCGGTCGACCTTCGATGCTGTTGTGACGATGCTTGCCGATGGTTACGTGACCAGTCGAGGCCGGGGGCGGGCCTACCTCCATCACGATCGCATCAATCACCACATTCGGGGCCGTCGCGGCGCTCGCCTGGCGGCCATCACCTCAGGCGGTGCGATCCCCGACACGGCCAACTACGCCGTGATTGCGGAGCCGGACGGCACGGTGGTGGGGTCCGTCGACGAGGATTTCGCCGTCGAGAGTCTGGCCGGAGACATCATCCTGCTGGGCAATACGTCCTGGCGGATCAAAGGCGTGGAGACCGGCAAGATGCGGGTCGAGGATGCGCAGGGCGCTCCGCCGACGATTCCGTTCTGGCGCGGGGAGGCGCCGGCGCGTACGGCGGAACTGTCGGCGGAAGTGGCGCGTCTCAAGGCCGACATCGATCATCGGCTCGGTGCCGGTCAGGCGCTCTCCGCGGGCTCTGCACCGCCCGTGCAGTGGCTTAGGCAGGAATGTGGTCTCGACCAGCGGGGGGCGCACCAGGCAGTCGAATATATCCTGGCTGGCAAGGCGGTGCTGGGGACGGTCCCGACGCAGCAGACCATCGTGGCGGAGCGGTTTTTCGATGAAAGCGGCGGGATGCAGCTGGTCATCCATGCGCCGTTCGGCGGGCGGATCAATCGGGCCTGGGGATTGGCCTTGCGGAAGCGGTTTTGTGTGACCTTCGACTTTGAGTTGCAGGCCGCCGCCACGGATGAAGGCATTGTCCTGTCGTTGGGGGAGAAGCACAGCTTTCCGCTCGAGACGGTGTTTGCGTTCCTGAACGTCACAACGTTGCGGGAGGTGCTCACGCAGGCGGTGCTGCAAGCGCCGATGTTCATGACGCGGTGGCGGTGGAATGCCTCGCGGGCTCTGGCGTTGCTCAGGTTTGTCGGAGGGAAGCGAGTGCCGCCGCAGATTCAACGGATGCGTGCCGAAGATCTCCTCGCCGCGGTGTTTCCCGATGCGATTGCCTGTCAGGATAATTTCCAGGGAGCGCGAACAGTCCGGCAGATTCCGGACCATCCGTTGGCGCAGGAGACGATCCGCGATTGTCTGACGGAAGCGATGGACCTCGACGGCTTGATCGCCGTGCTGGAGAAGATCGAGCAGGGTGCGATGACCTGTCTGGCCGTCGATACGCCGATGCCCTCGGCCTTTTGCCACGAAATTTTGAACGCCAATCCTTATGCCTTCCTCGATGATGCGCCGTTGGAGGAACGCCGGGCCCGTGCGGTGGATATGCGGCGTAGTTTGCCGCCTGAACTGGCGGGTGGCATGGGCGCGTTGGATCAATCGGCCATCGATCAGGTCAGTGAGGAGTCCTGGCCGGTGGTGCGGGACGCGGAGGAGTTTCACGATGCGCTGTTGTCGCTGGGCTGGGTGCCCTGTGAGCGAATGCCTGGCTGGGACTTGCTGGTGCCGAAGCTGGCGGCGGCCGGTCGTGTCGCTACTCTCTGGCAGGGAGAGACGAAGCTGGGGTGGCTGGCAGGGGAGTATCGCCATTACGCCGGGTTGCTGTTTCCCGATGCGCGGATCGATCCGGCGACCGGCCCGATTGATCCGACGGAACAGGTGGAGCAGGAAGAGGTCTTGAACCGGGTGGTCTTGGGATGGATGGAAAGCATCGGCCCGACGACGGCCAGGGAACTGTCGCTGACGCTGCATCTGTCCGAGTCGGACGTTCAGTCCACGTTTCTGCGACTCGAGTCCCAGGGCCATCTGCTCCGTGGCCAATTCCGTCAGACACTGAGTGCGAGATCTGAAACGAAAGATCCATCGTCTCACCTTTCACCTTTCACTTCTCACGAGTTTTGTCATCGCCGTCTGCTCGCCCGGATTCATCGCTTGACGATCGGGCGGTTGCGGAGAGAAATCGAGCCTGTCACGGCCGCCGAGTTCATGCGTTTCCTGTTTCAGTGGCAACACGCGGCCCCCGGCGCGCGCCTGCACGGAGAAGCCGGACTGCTTGAAATCGTCAAACAACTCGGTGGATTCGAGGCAGCCGCGTCGGCCTGGGAGTCACAGATCCTGCGCGTCCGCATGGCCAAGTATCAGCCTGAATGGCTCGATCGGCTCTGTTTGAGCGGCGCGCTGATGTGGGGTCGTCTGACCCCGCATCCCCGCCTGATGCAGGAGTTGAATCCTGTGTCGGGGCGTCGCGTGATTCCGACCCGGGTCGCACCCGTCGGCATCTTTGCGCGCGAAGATGGGCCGGTCTTGCTGGCGGCCTCCGGTGAGGAGTTGGCGCGTCTGGATCTTTCCGCCCGTTTGAGTGGCTCGGCACAGGCCATTCGAGGTTGCCTGCAGGCGCGGGGCGCGAGTTTTTTCAGCGAGCTGTTGCATGGGACGCGGTTGCTGGCTTCCGAAGTGGAAAACGGGTTGTGGGAACTGGTCGCGGCCGGCCTGGTGACCGCCGACGGGTTCGACAATCTGCGTTCGCTGATCGATCCGAAGCGGCGGCGCGCCGAGGCGTCGGATCGAAGTCGCCGGCCGCGCCATGTGGGTGGACGCTGGTCGTTGCTGCGACCGATGGAAAACCATCAGCCATCATCCGGCAGCTCTCAGCAGTCGAACTCCGCACCGGCTACGGAGCACCTGGCGCGGCAATTGTTACAGCGGTATGGCGTGGTGTTTCGGGATCTGTTGGGGCGGGAGTCGATGGTTTCATCCTGGCGCGACCTGTTGGTTTGTTACCGGCGGCTCGAATTGATGGGGGAAATTCGCGGGGGGCGATTCGTGAGTGGCTTTACAGGCGAGCAGTTTGCGTTGCCCGGCGCATTGGAAGCGCTGCGGGCGCTCAAGAAGCGGCCTGGTGCTGCGACCCAGCAGGACATCAAAATTTCCGCCGCCGATCCGTTGAACCTCGCGGGGCTCATTCTGCCGGGGCCCCGTATTGCCGCGGTGCCGTCGAACTTCGTGGTTTTTCGAGACGGGATGGTCGTTCGTACGGTGACGGGCCGCGAGACGAACGACCGGCAGGTGTCGCCGGTCGTCGAGATCGGTCGAGTCGGTGGATAGGACGCAGACCCTGTTTCGTGCGGTCCGGATCAGATGAGCTTGGCCGGAATCGCCAGGAGCGGGCAGCGCGCGCCGCGGAGCACGCGTTCCGTGGTGCTGCCGCGCAGCATGTCCAGGAGGCTGTCCTGTGCCTTTGTCGCCATGACAATCAAGTCCACGTCGAATTCTGCCCCGGCCGCCAGAATCCATTCCACCGGATCGCCTTTGCCGAATAATTGATTCCAGGACCAGCCTGCTTTTTGAGGCAGTTCCAGCGCGTTGACGTCCGGTTCTTTCCCCGCATGAACCAGGGTCAGCGTGACGGGTGGGGCGCTCAGTTCCGAGATCAGCGCGCTTGTGGCATCGATGGCGGGCTGGGAAGGCGGCTGGATGGAAATGGGCAGGAGCAGGCGATGGAGCGAGGTCTGGCCTGTCTCCCTGGAAACAAATCCTTCCACGTGCGACGGGACAAACAGCGTCTTTACCTGCATTTCACGGGAGACCGGTTCCGCGAGTGCGTGATGCACCCACCGGGCGAATCCCTCGTGCTGATGCGTGGCCAGCACCATCAGATCCGTCGGCGATGCCGTCAGATGATGAATGATAGCCTGTTTGGCATCGGAGGCCAAGGCGCGCACTTTCCTGATCCGGATGCCCAGTTTGGTCACATCGCCCTTGGAGCTGGATTCCGGCAGCAGTCCCCACTGAGCCAGGGTCGGGCGAATACGGGGGAAGTCTTCGAATCCCTCCGGAGAGACGGCCGGGTCCACATGCATGATCGTCAGCTCGGCACGAAACACCAGCGCCAGCTTGAGTGCATGGGCGAAGGCCACCTGGCTGTCCTGCGAAAAATCTGTGGGGTGGAAGATCCGATGAATCGTGAACGGAGGGTGCAACGCATTCATGTCGATGTCGAACTCCAGTGAGGTGCTGTGATCGTCACTGCTGCCGGCTCGCCGACCGGCGGGAACGGCTAGCGCAGCGCGGATTGCAGATCGTTCACCAGGTCGGTGGTCGAGGTGCTTCCGGTCCGGCTCCAGCGGCTGAATGAGTCTTGCGCGAACGGTTGAAATACCGAGGCGTCGGAGGCGCCCATGAGGCGGTCCAGCGAGGCCAGGTACTCGCCCTGTCCGTGGGCCGCGTCGGCTTGAAGATTGTCCGCATTGTAGGCGGTGAAGGCCGCAACCTTGTGTTCGGGTTTCAGCAGGCCGTCTTCGTTCCACCAGATGCGTCCGGATGTGGTCCCGGTAATGTTCGAGGTCGTGTCCGTCGTTTCCTTGAAGGTGGCTTTGAAGGAGCAGGCCGAGAGCAGCAAGACGAGAGAGAGCCCTCCGAATGCGGCGACGATCGGGCGATGATTGGCAGTCATGCGTAGACTCCTTTCGGGAGGCGAACAGAATCGTGTCGCGACTATACCATAGTGGAGACCAAATTGAGCCAGGTGAGAGATCGGGTATGCTCGTGCAAGTCCGGATCGTTCGCCGGCCGTCACCGTTGACAATAGTGCGGAGCATGAGCACAATCGCTAAGGCCTTGATGGGGCAGAACTTCGGGCGAGGCGGTCTGGGGGGAACAGCGGACCCAGGGGCCGGCGCACCCCGGGAAGATGAGGAGGCTTGAAGATGAAGACACGCGTGTTGCTGTATGGGCTTGTCGGCGTCACCCTCGGTGTTGCGCCGGTGCGGGCGGAGTCGGTTCCGATGAAGCCAGGCGAATATCAAGTGACGGCGGTGACGGATGCCAGCAACGGCGAGGCAGGGAAACCGGACACCCGCACTCGCTGTGTGAGGGAGGAGCATCTCGCCAATCCGGATGCCGTCTTTAATTATTACGCCTTGAACGGGTTTCAGCCCAACCCGTCCAGCAAGGTGGTGAATGTGTCGATGCACGGCGGGAAGGTCAGTTACGATATCGAAGGCGTCTACGCGGTCACTCGCGTGGAGGGGACGGTGTCTCCCACCGGGTTTTCCGTGGTCCGCAAAGCGACGCCCAAGGGCGATCATGCGCTGTCGGTGACCATGAAAGTCGACGCGAAACGAACCGGGGATTGTCCCGGCAAGTGATGCCGTTCAGGTTGCGCGTTGAAGCTACGATATGCCTGCTGATGCGGAGGCCGGGTTGTCCCGGCCTCCTGCGTTTCGCCTGCTCCCGCTAGTTCGTCCACAAGCGCTGATACCATTTCTTCTCCTCGCCGACAGGCACCGAGGCGATGTTCATCGTTTTGCGAATGTCACCGATGTTCCAGCCCGTCAGTGACGCCAGCGTTTGCGCCTCCCGCTCATATCGCTCCCGCAGTTGATGGCGGTACGCCGTGGCGGCGGCACATTCATCGGTTCCGGTCCAGGGATGGCGCAGGATATAACGCGCCTGAAAATTACCGCGATCCGAGGTCTCCTGGAACATCAGGTCTTCAGGGAAATGCGCGGCATCGTAGCGCACGTGCAGCCGGGTGAGGAACACGTTCTGCGCCGCCGGCATGCCCTTGCCCGTCCACCCGTGTCCATCCTGCCAGAAGACGCCCAAACTGCGGAGCTCATCGGCAGTGAGCGGATTGGCCGCGCAGGGGTCGCACCAGTTCATATCCCAGGCATATTCCAGGAACAGGCCGCGCTCGTGTTCCCGTTTCACCTGCTGCGTGAACAGGTCGCGATAGAAGTCTCCGAACTTGTCTTTCACGTAGAGCGGGAGTTCCTGCGCCTCGGGTAACCGCACGGTTCGATAGTTCGTCGTTTCCACCCGGCCTTGCCTGGTCAAAAAGTAGATAAACAGTTCCTGCGCTCCATCGGCATTCACCGTGCCGAGCCGGATCGGCAACATGAACTTCGACGATTCGAATGCAATCTGAAGCGGTCGGAGGTGCGTTAAGCCGAGCTTCGTCTGCTCGCCCAGATTCACCTTGGCGACGAAAAATTTCATGCCCTGTTTGAGATAGCTATGGAGGACGGCCGACGCCCCGTTCGGGATGCGATAGCCGTTCTCCGTCAGCCAGCTTTCGAGCCCATTGCTCTCCGTGGCCGAGAGAATCAGGATGTCGTACTCGCCGACCGTGTATTGGGCTTCGACCGTGACCCCCAAGGCCTTGTCACGCTCACGGGCCGGTGCTGCTGCGGGCGTCATGCTTTTCATCGCGTCCATGCTCCGACGCTCCATGAGTTCATAACGCAGACAGGGATTCTCGTCGAAGTATTCGACCAGTCTCGGCGCCGAATAGTCGGCGAGATGGTTCAATACCGCCGGATTGCCGACGTGGATCTGCTCCTTCTCCAGGATGGTCGGCACCGGCACCACCAGCGCAAACTCCTTCACATCCCCTTTGAAATCGTTCGCCATGGTGATGACCGTCTTGTTCTCGTGGCGCGCGATGGCCACTTCAGAGGCCTTGTTGAACAGTCTGGTGTCGGCCTTGCCGACATAGAAGCCGCAAAAGGCCAAGGCCTCACCGCTCCATGCGAGCAGTCCGAGGGCGAATAACAATGAAGGCACGATGGTACGTCTCATAAGAACCTCCTTGGTTGGTGACACGAGAGAAACGGAGACAGACTGGGGATGACTACCGGCTGACGGTTGGGCATTGATGTGTCACGACGAGTTTGGTGACGCGCTACCAGTCGATGGCCTGGTCCAAACGTAACGAGCACCGGGAAACAGCTGGTTGAGTACCGGGACGAGTGGTGTGCAGGCGATCAGTCCCCACAGCGGCCCGTTCGGGCGAAACAATCCGAACTGCACGTAAAGCGCGGCGAGGGTGACGCAGAGAGCGAAGATGATTCGTCCGATGCGGGAGTCCGGTGTGGTTTTGGGATCGGAGATCATGAAAAAGGCAAAGATGAGCAGCGCGCCGCTTTCGATTTGGTGAAACGGAATCGTGAGTGGATCGCCGAGCCACAGGGCCCGTGCAAAGAGGAGACTGACGTAGACGGCGAGAAAGGCGAACGTCACATCCGCCCGCGCCGCGCGGGTCACGACGAGACTGCCGAGGCAGGCGATGAGGAAGCCGAACCAGGCGACCTGCCCCCATTGCCCAGGTGAGATCCAGCCCATCCCGCTCGCGAGCGCGATGGCCAACGCCAGGTTGGTCGGATTGAACAGATGTTTGTCGTTCCAGCGGAACACGAACTTGCTGCCGATGGCTACGACTGAGGCCAATGCTTCGATCGCGAGGTGATCGGTGCGGAGGAGGATGCAGAGCGACAGGGAAGAGATGAGGGCGCTCTTAGGATCAAAGCATGGAAGCTTGGCGTAACGCGTCCCGGCATATTGAGTGAGCAACGCTGTTCCGATCGTGACGGCGATCTGCCAGAGGCTCAGGTCGAAGTGGAGCCAGAAGAGACCGTACGCCAGCAACGTTCCCAGACTGGCGATGTGATAGAGGCGGGGATCGCGCCGGTTCGCCGATGGGTTCGATTGGGATTTTCCCTCGATGTGCTCCATGTGCCCTCCCTTCACAGGAGGGTATGGGGCGAAGGGAGGAATCCTTTCAGAGGGGAGGGGCGAGGCGGCGGACCCAGGCTCTTTGCTCGCGGAACGCGCGCCCTAGGAAGGACCTCGCTCGACGCGCGCAGTAGAGCCTAGGCCCGCCACCTCGCGGGAGTGGGGAGCTGGGGGAAGGTCGTAAGGATTGGAGCAGTCTGCTGTCTTTCTTGCTCGCAGAACGCGCACGATGAAATCGTGCGCGTCCCATACGCGCAGTGCAGGGCCACCTGGCCACTACCTCGAATAGCCTTTTCAGGGACCGTTTGGCTGCGTGCCCATCTCTTCCAGGCAAGCTGGGGAGGGCGGGCGTTGATCGGAGATTCAGTGAGGAAAGATCGAGAGGCTATGACGCAGAAAGGCGCTTGGTGACTGCCTGAGCGAATTGCTTGAAGTCGTCGAGGTGATGCCGGGAAATTTGGAACACGATGCTCCAGTCGATCGCCTGATAGCTATGCACGGCGATGTTTCTGAATCCAACGGCTTTCTTGATGCGTTGGGCCAGGGCAGGGCTGATGATCTGTAGATGGTCGAGAATCTCAAAGTGCTCCGCCATTGTGGAGGGAGCAGGGGCGTCGGACTCGGCGATCAGGTGGGCCGCTAGGTCGACAGAGGTTTGAACCGCGCGCTGAAGATTGAGCGCGATGATGTCCTGCAAGTCTGGATCGTGGATCAACTGGTCGGCGGACGCCGGCGTTTTCTCGGCGATTCGGTCAACGCAACGCCGCAGCGATTCGAGTTTGGCCTCGACTATATTCCGATCCATGCCTGCCTTCTCTCCGAGAGGATTCGGCGATAGTAGGGCATGACGTCGGCCTCGTCATAGGCCACGCGCCGCAACAGTTCGGCATAGAGCGTCCGGTTCTTACACAGAACCATGCGCCCCCTCGTCACAATCTGTTGCAACAAGGGTCCGTGTGCCTGAGCGAGGTCGATGAGATCGACCGGACGACCGATTGCGACGGCGAGATCTTCGATGAGTTCAATTTTGGTTTGTGGGGTGAGCGGAGTGACGGTTGCTACTGCGAGATCGAGGTCGCTCCCCATTCGTCCCTGCCCGGCTGCGAGCGAACCAAACAGGAAGGCCATTTCAACGGAAGGATGCCTGGACAAGATGTCCTTAAGCTTCAGGTCGATATCGCCCAATGGTTGTGGCTCAGTAGACTTCATGGTTGGTTCGTTCCTCATCTTTGAGTATCACGAATGGGACAAAGTGGCAAGAACAGGGCGGGCCTGGGCACTGCCACAGTAGCCACGGTTGACGAATAGCGGGCAGCTTCGGTCTCGGCATGATGCAATGCAGAGCGGATGGTGGTGGACACGTTTTTGTCCGTCGCAGGCCTCATCGGACGAACAGAGCGACACAACGGTGTTTTGTCCGACTACCGGTCGGCAGCCGGAGCCATAGCGAAAGCGAAAGCTTTCATTCCCATTTCTTCAATCCGTGACGGGAGAGGAGATCAGGGCGAACATGTGCTCCTTCTGAAGCACCGCAAGTGTGTCGATAATTTTTCTAGGGGGTGACTTTGCGGTCCCGAATATCCCTCGTCTTGCCAATTTCCTCTGTCCTGCTAGAATCCCCGCGCCGATGACAGGTTTGATTCCCCTGTGCGGCGCAAGCTGCAACGTGCGCTGCCGGGGATAGACCTGTGCCACACAGAATGCTGCAAGCAGACATCAGCGGCTGCTGCCTGACGGTTGCTTGCGCGTCGGGCTATGCCGATCACCGTTCAC
>JACCDZ010591938.1_pt1 | contig 23031 bp, 21 predicted proteins | sample 7449551 | NCBI WGS metagenome assembly JACCDZ01 (sample SAMN15323452, study PRJNA562643) | freshwater metagenome | isolation source: river surface water | place: USA:Blue River Watershed | collected 2017-08-18 | reverse complement strand
ATCTGGGGAAATCTTTACAATTCTTGATTCTCTTTGTGCTGTGAAATAGTAAAGAACTGCAACGATGATGAATGGAGTTACCGTGTAAGCAACCTCAACTGGAATGTTGTACTGCGTTTGTTTTGGAAAGCTTTCATCTTTCTTACGGTGGAAAATTGCTGGCCATAAAATTAAAATTAAGGTAAATACACCAACCACGCCTGCTGCAATCCAAGCACCTTGCCAAAGTGAGAGTGATGCATCATTAACGCTTGAAATTCCCTCTTCAAAGCCAAGTCCAGGCACATCTTCTTTCGCGCACCCTGCCAATAGTGGGCTTAACGCCAGCAGTGGAAGCAGAGATTTTCGGTAAGGCATACGCATGGGCTTAAGGATAACCTTCTGCCATAACAATGTCGCATGCAGGCGGTTGGGGGTAGAAGGTGGTTCGCATCACAGCCGATTTTCAGCAGGAAAGAGTGCTACACCCTGCAGCAATGGCCTTGTTAAATCACTTCTTTTCTAAAGGGTGGGCTGATCCAAATAAGTTAAATCACAATTCAAGGCAAACAGCAATTTTGCTTCAACAGGTTCGAGAAAAATTTGCCGAGCTCTTAAAAGTTCGCCCAGATGAGTTGGAGTTTTTAGGTGAGAGTGATCTGGGTTTTCAATTAGGTATATCTGGATTGTTAAAAAAAGAGAGTAAATTATTTTATTCAACTATAGATCGCCAACGAGTTTTTGCTGTTGCAGCTAATGAAGAAAACAACGGCCGGCAAGTTACTTGTATCCCAGTTGATAAGTTTGGCCAGATTGGTTCATTTTCTGCAACTGCTAAGGATTTAGTTGTTTGGCAAGTGGTCAATGGCGAGAGCGGAAATATTCAAGCAAATCCAACTACTCAAGCTGGGATCTTTGCCGATTGCACTGCAAGTGGAGTTGATTACCTACCTACTTTTAATTACCAAACTGCGCTATTTGATAGTGCAAGCTGGCAAGGACCAGCAGGTCTAGGAATATTAGTCATCAAAGATGCTCAAAACTGGCGAAATCCTCTGCCACACAATGATCACACTAGAGTGCCCGGAACTTTCTCACTGCCACTTGCAATCGCAAGCTCAGTTGCTTTAGAGGCTTACTTAGCAGAGCGTGATATCAGGGCTAAGTTAAAAGAGATGATTATTAACTACCTAAACTCTGAAATTCCAGAGGTTGATATTGCATCCTCACCAGATGGCATATCAAAGTTTTTGTCATTTTCAATCTCAGGTGTTGAGGCAGATCGATTACTTCTAGAACTTGAAGATTTAGGGTTTGCCGTTGATTCTGGTTCGGCTTGTAAATCAGCAGATATGCAGCCAAGTCATGTGTTGGCAGCAATGGGCCGAATGATTGCCGGAAATATTCGATTAACCCTTCATAAAGATATTACAGAGCAGATGGTTAAAGAGTTTTGCCAGGCATTAAAAAGTTGTGTTGAAAAATTACGAAAGTAATTAGCCAGCTAATCGAACATTTAGATGAGGTCTAACCTCATCGGCTGCTGCTTTCCCATAAGCAGTTTCAAATCTACTTAGGAACTCATCCTTGGTAAATCGATACTCCTGGGTGCCAGTTGTTTCGATGCAGTAGGTGGCAAGAAGCGAGCCAAGTTGACCGCATCTTTCATGACCTAATCCCCAAGAAAGGCCGGCAATAAATCCAGATCTAAAATTATCACCAACGCCGGTTGGATCTAACTTCTCTTTTTCTTTTGGCACTCCCACATAAATAGTTTCCTTGCCATGCTCTTCTATCTGCGCCCCTTTTGAACCAAGTGTTACAACTCGGACCTGCACGCGATCAAATAATTGACGGTCAGTCCAGCCAGTTTTTTGAATTGCTAGCGCCAACTCATACTCATTTAAGAATAGGTACTTAGCTCCTTCAATTAATTGCGCAATCTCCTTGCCATCCATTCTTGCCATTTGTTGTGATGGATCGGCGGCAACTGGAATCTTTAAGGCTCGCGCCATCTCTGAGTAGCGCATCATCGCCTCTGGATCATCTGGTGAAATAACTAGAAGATCAAACTTTCCACTCTTTGCCATTATTGGCTCTAACTCAATATTTCGCGCCTCACTCATAGCACCTGGGAAGAAGGAAGCAATTTGATTTAACTCAGTATCGGTTGTCACCATAAAAGTTGCGGTGTGTAATTTATCTGAAACTAAAACATGTGAGGTATCTACGCCGTGGCGCTTTAGCCAAGCCTCATAATCAACCCAGTCACGTCCGACCGCGGCAATTAAAATTGGATCTAAACCAAGAGCTCCCATTCCAAATGCAATATTTGCACCACAACCACCACGCCTGATTTCAAGAGTATCCACCAAAAATGAGAGTGAAACTTTGGCTAGTGAGCCAGCTACTAGTGAATCGGTGAACTTGCCACCAAAACTCATGATGTGGTCGCCACCGACTGAGCCGGCGACTGCCACCTTCATATTATTTATTTAACTTAAATTAGTTAAATGAATCGCCGCAGGCGCATGAGCCTTGAGCATTTGGATTATCAATTGTGAAGCCTTGCTTCTCAATTGTGTCAACAAAATCAATTGTGGCACCCATCAAATATGGCGTGCTCATTTTGTCCGTTACAACCTTAACTTTTTCGGCACCAAACTCAGTAACAGTGTCGCCATCTAGGGCGCGATCATCAAAATAAAGTTGGTAGCGAAGTCCAGAGCAACCACCAGGTTGAACTGCAACGCGAAGACTTAAATCATCTCGGCCTTCTTGCTTAAGCAGTGATGAAACCTTTTGTGCTGCAACATCAGATAATGCGATGCCAGCAGTTGTTGTCGTTGTTGTTGTCTCTGTGCTCATACTCACTTACTCTCCAATACCTAACTTAGGCTCATAGGCTACTAGTTCTAGCCAAGGATTTCTGCACCAAAACCTGTGAGCGTTTACACTTGCTCGCATGGGAATAAGTGATCTACTGCTACTTGGCAGTGAATCTGATCTAAATAGCGAGCGGGGCGTCTCCTGCGATGGCCAACTGCCTGCTGCAAGTGATCCGCAATTAGTAGATCGAGCCCAAGTGGCCCGAAAAGCTTTAGGTTCAAAAGCGATGGTGCTGGGACATCATTACCAGCGAGATGAAGTAATTGCTTTTGCTGATATCAGAGGTGACTCATTTAAATTAGCGCAAGCAGCAGCAGAAAACTCTGCCGCAGAGTTTATTTTTTTCTGCGGTGTTCACTTTATGGCAGAAAGTGCCGATATTTTGACGACCAAAAATCAAAAAGTTATCTTGCCTGATCTTGCCGCCGGTTGTTCTATGGCAGATATGGCAACTGCATCTCAAGTGCAAGATTGCTGGCAGGTTTTAGAAAAACTAGGTGTAGCAAAGAAGACTATTCCTATTACTTATATGAACTCATCAGCTGCGATTAAAGCCTTCACTGGCAAAAATCATGGCGCTGTTTGCACCTCCTCAAATGCTGCCAGGGCGATGAAGTGGGCATTTGAAAAGGGTGAAAAGATATTGTTTTTACCCGATCAACATTTAGGAAGAAACACCGCTGTTTTATCTCTGGGCCTAACTCTTTCAGATTGCGTTATCTACAACCCATGGAAACCAAATGGTGGCTTAACTGATGAGCAAATTAAGAATGCCAAAGTAATTCTTTGGCGAGGTCACTGCTCAGTTCATGGCAGATTTACAGTTGGAAATATTGAAGATGTTCGAGTCAAACTACCTGGCGTTAAGGTGTTAGTTCACCCTGAGTGCCAACATGATGTAGTTTCAAATGCTGATGTGGTTGGCAGCACGGAGATGATTATTAAAACTGTTGCTAACTCACCAGCCGGTGCTAAATGGGCGATTGGAACTGAGTTAAATTTGGTCCAGCGCCTTGCTAATGAGAATCCCGATAAGCAGATAGTTTTCTTAGATAAAACTGTGTGTTATTGCTCAACTATGAATCGAATTGACCTACCTCACCTTGTTTGGGCGATGGAATCTCTAGTAAGTGGGCGGTTAATCAACCAGATTAAGGTTGATGATGAGGTGGCAAAGTATGCCAAAGTTGCATTAGACCAAATGTTAGCCCTACCTTAATCTCATGAGCGAAAAAAAAGGTAAGCCAACACCAAAGCGTAAAGAGAGTGAAGCTAAATTAAAGCTTTCTCCTCTTTCACCAAATGCCAGCAAGGCAACAAAAAAGGTTTTGAAGGAGCAAACCCGCCAACGTCGCCTTGAAGCAAGAGCGGCTTATATGCGCGGTGAAGAAAGTGCGCTGCCAATTAGAGATCGCGGTGAGGCAAGAAGATTTGTTAGAAATTATGTTGATGAGCGAAAATCAGTTACGGAGTACTTCTTAATTATCATCATGGTGGTATTAATTTTGACCATCATTCCTATTCCAGCAGTTCAACTAGCTGCAGTTGCCGTTATGTACTCATCGATGATCTTTATTACCCTAGATGGAATTTTGTTATCTAGAAGAATTAAAAAGATGGTTAAAGAGAAATTCCCAAGTGAGCCAACTAGAGGTATTGGAATGTATGGCTGGATGCGGGCTACTCAATTACGTAGATTACGAGCACCTGCACCTCAGGTTTTGATCAATAAGAAAAAAGGTAAGTAACAGCTAAGCCCGTGGCTTTGGGCTCACAGTCTTACTTGGATCTGTAGTAATCACACCTGATAAGACAGCATCAATCTCAGCCATTATTGATTTGTCTAATTTAACGCCAGCTGCCTTCACATTTTCTTTGATTTGAGAAGGTTTAGTTGCGCCAATAATTGCACTTGAGACATTTGGATTTTGCAGTACCCAAGCAATTGCAAGTTGGGCAGGGCTTAGATCAACCTTTGCTGCAATTGGAATTAACTTTTGCACCTTGGTCAAAATCTCATCCTTCATAAAGCCTGAGATCATATTTGCGCCGCCTTTTTTATCAGTTGCGCGAGATCCAGCCGGTGCTTTCTTACCTGGTAGATACTTTCCAGTTAATACACCTTGGGCGATTGGTGACCAAACAATTTGACCAATCCCCTCTTTTTCAGAAAGTGGCACAACCTGGGATTCAATAACCCGCCAAAGCATTGAGTACTGCGGTTGGCTAGAGATAAATCGGTAGTAACCCTTTTGATCTTGAATCTTTAGCGCTGCTGCAATTTGCTCAGCATTCCACTCTGAAAAACCAATATATAAAACCTTGCCACTTCGAATTAAATCATCAAAAGCACCGAGTGTTTCCTCAAGTGGTGTTTCATAATCAAATCGATGTGCTTGGTATAAATCCACATAATCAGTTTTCAATCGCTTCAATGATGCGTTGCATGACTCCATGATGTGTTTGCGGGAGAGGCCACGATCATTTTTCCCAGTACCTGTTGGCCAATAAACCTTGGTAAATAACTCATATGACTCTCGCTTAATACCTTTAAGCGCTCTACCCATTACCGATTCAGCACGGGTGCCGGCATAGACATCTGCAGTATCCAAAGTAGTAATTCCAAGATCTAATGCAGCTCTCACACATTTAATCGCTGCTTGCTCCTCAACTTGGGAGCCATGGGTAATCCAGTTTCCATAAGTAATCTCTGAGACATACATTCCGGTACTGCCAAGGCGTCTATATTCCATATTCGAACAATAACTTGATCAGGGGCAGCCTGCAATGCGCGTGGTGAGTTGCCATCGACCTTAAATGCCAGCAAAATCCGCCTACAACTTAATAACGAAAGCAAAACGAGTGTGACTGGGGGAAGTCGGTGTAAATCCGACGCTGTCCCGCAACCGTGAGAAAGAATTCTTTTCAAGTCGGATTACCCAACACATTTTATTTATTTACCACCCGTCGAGGATTGCGGGGCGGGAATTCTCATTTAGATGAGTTTTTTCGCTTACGTGAAACTCTCTATTTGAGAGGCAACATATGTTCAGTAAGTACTTTTTGGCAGGAAAGAAATTTATCCCTGCAATCGCAGTAGTAGCCCTGGTAATTGGTGGCATCACCTTTTACTCTGCTCAAACCACAAAAAATTGTGTAAATCTTGTAATTGATTATGGTGTTTTAGATCCAGAAAATAAGCCATATGAAAAATGCCTAGCAACAGATAATGAGATCACAGCGCTAGAGCTAATGAAAAGTGCCAATTTTAAATTGGAGGGCACTGATAAGTATGGCGATGCAATTGTTTGTAGATTAAACAATCTTCCTAAAGCTGATCAGCCGATAGGCATTAAGGGTCACGAGGATTACATTGAAAGTTGCAAAGATATGCCGGCTGAATTTGCCTATTGGGCGGTCTTAGAAAAGCGCAAGCAACCACTGCCAAATCCGGCTGATCTAAATGCTAAGTGGGCATGGGCCCAGGTAGGTGTGGCGGAGTTGGCATTAAATCCTGGTGATTCACTCGCCTTTGTTTTTGCCGATAATGGTAATGTTAAGTTTCCTGAGTAGGAGTAATCATGTTATCTAGCCATCAAGTGATTGTGTCGGTAGAAAAAACCACCGCCACTAAATCACTCTTTGCAAAAATCTTGGGATTATCCGCTCACATTGGAATTCTCTACATCGGCACAACTATCGCTGAGTACGCCTGGCGTCTTTGGGGTGCTTGCTAAAAATCGTCAGTTAAAAAACTGGCTTGGCTTTATCGAACTTTAGATGGCACAAATGGCAAGGAAACAACTTTAAAGGTTGAATCATTGCCCCGGATATCAATTAAAACTTGATCATCCTTTTTCACATTTGAATCGATTAAAGCCAGGCCAATTCCCTTTTTCAAAGCTGGTGAAAAGGTCCCACTGGTAACAAGGCCAATCAGATTTCCACTTAAATCCTTAACCTGCATATCTTTTCGTGGAATACCGCGATCTGTTGCAATAATCGCCTTTAACTTTAATTTGCTGCCACTTTCTTTTTGCTTTACCAAAACACTCCTGCCTCGAAAAACCTCTTTACCCCAGCCAACTGCCCAACCTGCCCCCGCTTCAACAGGGGTAATTGTTAGAGATAACTCATGACCATGAAGTGGATAACCCATCTCAGTGCGAAGCAGATCTCTTGCACCAAGACCGCAAATGGCACCTGATAATTCACTAACTGCTTTCACCAACTTGTCCCATACCTGCTGGGCATCTTTCCAAACTGGAATAATTTCAAAACCAAACTCACCGGTGTAACCAGTACGGCACAAAATAACTGGACAATTATCTATCTTGGTATGGACAAATGACATGTAATCTAAATCTGCAACTATGCCAACCTTGCTTAAAACTTTAGCTGAATCTGGCCCTTGCACCGCAAGTACGGCGTAATCATTGTGCATGTTTGTTACTTCAATTCCAGCAGGGCAATTCCTCTTTAGTATCTCAAAAACAGCGGCTGTATTTGAAGCATTTGGAATTAGGAATAGATCTGAATCTGAATTACGGTAAATAATTAAATCATCAACCACCCCGCCATCCTCATTGCAAAGTAAGGTGTATTGGGCTTGTCCAGTAGTTATTTTGGTCAAATCATTGGTAACCATTTTATTTATGAAATCAACGCTGCCATCACCGATTACTGAAATTTTCCCTAGATGTGAAACATCAAAGAGGCCAACCTGTTGGCGAACTGATGTGTACTCAGCAATTGCACCAGTTTGTGGATACTCAATTGGCATCAGCCAACCACCAAAATCAGCCATCTTCGCATTAAGAGCTAAATGTCTATCAGCCAGTGGTGATTGCTTCATGACCCAAACCTACACGCCTTATTTATGGAAATCACTCATTGGTAATGCCCACAATTATCACCTTTTTTCATAATCCTTTAGGCTTATCCCAGATATAAGAAACTGCGATTTTGCTAAAACAGGAGTGCAATGGCCAAGGTGAAATTAACTTCTAAAGTTGATAGTGATGTATTAGTTGTTGGCCTAGCTATCTCCAATAAGAAGTTACAGATTGAATCTGGTGCTTCCCAAATTGATACTGCCTCACTTCTTGCCACGTTAAATGCAATGGGTGCATCTGGAAAAGCAGATGAAGTTATTAAGTTACCCGGCAAAAATACAAAACTAGTGGTCTTCACCGGTTTAGGTGATATTAAATCCGCATTTGATCCTGAGAATTTAAGACGGGCAGCAGGGGCAGCTTCCCGAGAACTAAATGGTAATAAGAGTGCAACCTTTTCACTGCCCCATAAATCAGTTGTTGAACTAGCAGCTATTGCTGAGGGTGCTGCACTTGGCGCTTACTCCTTCACAGAATTTTTAGGCAGCAGTAAGCAAGATCAAAAAGAACCACTTTCGCAGGTAAGTGTGATCTCTAAATTTGCCGATACCGCCCAAGCTAAAGCGGCTGCAAAACGTGCTGAAATCATCGCTGAACAGACTTACTTAGTCAGAGATTTAATCAATACGCCACCGAGTCATTTAACTCCAGATTCATTTTCGCAGCAGCTTAAAAAACTTTCTAGCAAGTATGGAGTTAAAGCTGAAATCCTTAATGATGCTGCTCTAAAAAAAGGTGGCTACGGCGGAATTATCGGTGTTGGTCAAGGTTCTGCAAATCCACCACGGTTACTCCATGTTTCATACTCACCAGCTAAAGCCAAAAAACGATACGCCTTCGTTGGCAAAGGCATCACCTTTGATACCGGCGGCCTGGCATTAAAGCCAGCAAATGGGATGGAGGCAATGAAATCAGATATGTCTGGAGCAGCAGCGGTGATCGCTGCAGTCTTTGCAATTGCCCAACTTAAATTACCGATTGCAATTGATGGCTGGGCACCTCTTGCTGAAAATATGGTTAGCGATAACGCCACTAGACCCAGTGATGTAATCACTATTTATGGTGGAAAAACTGTTGAGGTTTTAAATCCAGATGCTGAAGGTCGCTTAGTTTTAGCAGATGCGCTAGTTAAAGCTGCTGAGGTAGGCAAGAAAGCTGGTGGCTTAGATGGAATTATTGATGTTGCTACATTAACTGGCGCACAAGTTGTGGCCCTTGGTACAAGAACCTCTGCGGTTATGACAAACAATGATGAGTTTAGTAATCAGTTTTTAAAGGCTGCAGAGATTGCAGGTGAATCCTTTTGGCCAATGCCACTTCCTATAGAGCTTCGCGCTTCCCTTGATTCACCAGTTGCAGATCTTGCCAATATTGGTGATCGTATGGGTGGCATGTTAGTTGCTGGAATTTTCCTAAAGGAGTTTATTGATCCGCAAACACCTTGGTTGCACTTGGATATTGCAGGTCCTGCCTACAATGAAAAAACTGCACATGGCTATACACCAGTTGGTGGCACCGGAATCGCCTTGCGCTCACTTGTGCAATTAGCTGAGTTGGCTTCCTCACAGTCATAGTGGCTAAATTTTCATTGGTTTATCAAGGGCAACGATTCGTGGCAGGATTACCTCATGGCCGATTTTGATCTAGTAATTCTCGGTGGCGGTAGTGGCGGTTACGCAGCAGCACTTCGTGCATCTCAATTGGGTCAAAAAGTAGTATTAATCGAAAAAGAGAAACTAGGCGGCACCTGTCTGCATAAAGGTTGTATTCCAACTAAGGCTCTATTACACGCCGGCGAGATTGCAGATAGCACCAGACATGCAGCAGATTTTGGCGTAAAGGCAGATTTTCACTCCATGGATATGGCTTCAGTTAACACCTATAAGGATGGTGTGATTGCAAAGCTTCACAAAGGTTTAGAGGGATTGGTTAAATCAAGAAATGTAACCTATGTGCAAGGTAGTGGAAAATTAGTTTCAAACAACACAGTTGAGGCCAATGGCACCAAGTACACCGGCAAGAATGTAATCCTGGCAACTGGCTCTTATCCAAAAACTTTGCCTGGTCTTGAAATTGATGGCAAGCAGATAATTACTAGTGAGCAAGCGATCAAGCTTGATTATGTTCCAAAATCTGTAATTGTCCTAGGTGGCGGAGTTATTGGATGTGAGTTTGCATCAGTATGGAAATCATTTGGCGCTGAGGTAACAATTATCGAAGGATTAAATCACTTAGTGGCATTAGAGGATGAATCTTCCAGCAAGCAATTAGAGCGAGCTTTCCGCAAGCGCGGAATTAATTTTGAATTAGGAGTTAAATTCAAATCTGCTGAGCGCGGCAAAAAAGATGTGAAGATCACCTTAGAAGATGGCAAGGAGTTTTCAGCTGAAATACTTCTAGTTGCGGTCGGTCGCGGACCAGTATCTGCAGGTCTTGGTTATGAAGAGGTTGGCATCAAGATGGATCGTGGCTATGTGCTAGTTGATAATAAATGTCGCACCAATATCGCTGGAATCTGGGCGGTTGGAGATTTAATTCCAACATTGCAATTAGCCCACGTTGGATTTGCTGAAGGAATCATGGTGGCAGAGGAAATCGCAGGTTTAAATCCAAGATCAATAAATTATGATGGCGTCCCACGAGTTACCTACTCAGAGCCTGAGGTTGCATCCGTTGGGTTAACTACTGCGGCAGCAAAGGCAGCAGGTCATGATGTAGTTGAGTTAAATTACGATTTAGCAGGAAATGGCAAAGCTAATATTTTAAAAACTGCTGGCTCAGTTAAATTGGTAGCCAAGAAAAATGGCCCGGTATTAGGTATTCATATGGTTGGCTCCCGCGTAGGTGAGTTACTAGCTGAGGCTCAGTTGATCTATAACTGGGAAGCTGATGCTGCCGATGTCGCCCAACACATTCATGCCCATCCAACCTTGTCTGAGGCAATGGGTGAGGCACACTTAGCCCTGGCCGGTAAGCCATTGCATGCCCACGGATAATTTGAACATGGTTAATAGAAGGGTTGAAAAGTAAATGACATTTTCAGTAACCATGCCAGCACTTGGCGAATCTGTAACTGAAGGAACTGTTACACGTTGGCTTAAGAAAGAGGGCGATTCAATTGCAGTAGATGAGCCATTACTAGAGGTTTCAACAGATAAAGTCGATACTGAAATTCCATCCCCAGTTGCAGGTGTATTGCAAAAAATTGTTGTGCAAGTTGATTCCACAGTTGCAGTTGGCGCAGAGCTTGCTGTAATTGCTGAATCTGGTTCTGCTGCAAAGCCTGCAACACAAACTCCTGCACCAGTTGCTGCGCCTGCCCAAGCACCAGTTGCACCACCTGCCCCAACCCCAACTCCGGTAGCACCGGTTCAAGTTTCAACTCCAGCACCTGCTGCTGCAAGTAGCGGTGCCACAATTGTTTCAATGCCAGCCTTGGGTGAATCTGTAACTGAAGGAACTGTTACAAGATGGCTAAAGAAGGTAGGAGAAGCTGTTGCAGCTGATGAAGCATTACTTGAAGTTTCAACGGATAAAGTTGATACTGAAATTCCATCGCCAGTATCTGGCACAGTATTAAGTATTGATGTTCCAGTAGATTCAACTGTTGCAGTTGGTGCTCGCCTTGCCTCAATTGGAGTGTCAGGTGCAAGTGCACCTGCTGCTAAACCAACGCCGGTTGCACCAGTAGCAACTCCTTCACCTACTCCAGTGCCAACACCTGCACCAGTCGCACCTGCTGTTATCCCAGCGCCAGTTATTGCTCCTGCACCAGTTGCAGCTACACCAGTTAGCTCTTCTCGCGCAGATGATGCCTATGTAACTCCTATTGTTCGAAAGTTAGCGGCTGAAGCTGGTGTAAATCTGGCAACAATTAAAGGAACCGGTGTGGGGGGAAGAATTCGCAAAGAGGATATTTTGGCGGCAACACCACGCGCTGCTGCAACACCAACTGCAACTGTGATGGCATCAACTGCTGCCGCTCCACGTGGACCACTTGCAGTCTCACCACTTCGTGGCACAACTGTGAGCATGTCCAGACTTAGAAAAGTTATTGCAGATCGAATGGTTGAGTCACTTAAAATCTCTGCGCAGTTAACTACTGTCGTTGAAGTAGATGTTACAAAAATTGATCGATTAAGAAATGCTGCCAAGGCTTCTTTTGAATCAAGAGAGGGTGTGAAGTTAACATTCCTGCCATTTTTTGCAGTGGCAGTATGTGAGGCATTAAAGCAACACCCAGTTCTAAACTCCTCAGTCGAAGGTGATCAAATTACCTACCATGGCGCTGAGCATCTTGGAATTGCCGTTGATACTGATCGCGGATTACTGGTGCCGGTTGTAAAAGATGCTGGTGATTTAAATATGGGTGGCGTTGCTCGAAAGATTTCAGATGTAGCAGCTAGAACTAGAGAAAATAAAATTACGCCAGATGAATTAGGTGGTGGAACATTCACCATTACAAATACAGGATCTCGTGGCGCACTTTTTGATACACCAATTATTAATCAACCACAGGTAGCAATTCTTGGGTTAGGTGCGGTAGTTAAGCGCCCAATGGTTGTGAAAGGTGCTGATGGCGGTGAAACTATTGCAATTAGATCAATGGTTTACCTTGCACTCTCCTACGACCACCGAGTTGTCGATGGCGCAGATGCTGCACGCTTCTTAGTTACATTAAAAGAAAGACTTGAAGAGGGCCGTTTCGAATCTGATCTAGGTCTGTAATTTGCCACGTTCAAAAAAAATAGCAGTCACAGGTGCATCTGGCTTAATTGGTAGCGCACTTTGTGCCCAACTAAAAAGTGATGGTCACCAAGTTTTAAAGTTAGTTAGACGGCCAACTAGATTATCTGATGAAGTTACCTGGAATCCTGTTAAAGGTGAGATTGATTTAAAGCCACTAGAGGGAATTGATGCGGTATTTCATTTAGCAGGCGCTGGCGTTGGCGATAAGAGATGGTCTGCTGCATATCGATCTGAAATTCTAAATTCTCGATTGCTTGGCACAACCACAATTGCTAATGCCTGTGAACAATTACAGCCAGAGGTTTTTATTTCAGCAAGTGCGATTGGCTACTACGGAGAAACTGGAAATCGTGCCGTAGTAGAAACAGATCGAGGTGGTGAAGATTTTCTCTCAATTGTTTGCCGTGAATGGGAAGCAGTTGCAAACCTGGCGCCAAGTGTTCGAACGGTTAAATTAAGGACTGGTTTAGTACTTGACCCAACTGGTGGCGCCCTTGGCAGAATGATGCCAATATTTAAATTTGGTCTTGGTGGAAAATTAGGTTCTGGCAAACAATGGTGGTCCTGGATAACCCTGCATGATCAAATTCGAGCAATGACCTTTTTAATGAATTCAAAAATTGAAGGCGCAGTCAATCTAACTGCACCAAATCCAGTAACCAATCAGGAGTTCACCGCTGCATTAGCTCGGGCATTAAAGCGACCAGCATTTTTCCCTGCCCCAGCCTTTGCAATTAAGGCAGCCCTTGGTGGATTTTCAACTGAGGTACTTGGATCGAAAAAAGTTATTCCTAAGGTATTAATGGATAACAACTTTGAATTTGATTACCCACATCTGCTTGCAGCACTTACCGCATTAGTTGATTAATCTCCCGCGCGGCTAAATAACCACTTTTCATCGCCCCTTGTTGGGATGGTGTTGCCATGTGATCTCCAGCAAGATAAATACCATCTGTCACAAATGGATTTCTGGATTTACTCTGTCCTGGCAAATGTGCTGGAAGAGATTGTTTAATCTCATAATTAGCAACATACTGCCATTGCTGAGTATTTACCTGCCAAATGCTTGCTAACTCTTTCCTAAATACGCTCTCAGTTATCGGCGAGAGTGAGGTTGCACTTACTAAGTGCTGACCTGCTGGAGCATATTTTGGTGAAACCTGACTAATCACAATTGAATTTACTAGCTTTGAGTTTGATGAGATGGCTAAATTTTTCCCATCCTTTGGTAGCTCGGTGGTAGCAAAGTAGGCGGTGGTGGATTCAAACATTTTTGGAAGAGAGATCCCTGAAATTAATTGTGCGGCAGTAGTTGGATCAGTAGCCACCACTACATACTTGCAGCTGTACTGCCCGCCATTTGTTATAACTTTTCCTTCTTTAACGGCCTCAACTCGTTCATTTAATTTCAGGTTCGCAACAGTAGATGACAGTGCTTGAGAGAACTGGCCAACTCCCCCAGCTGGTATGCCAGGTAGAGATTTAACAAAACTACGCAGAATCTCCTGCGCGACATCGGCTGCAATAACTTTAGGGTCATTTAGAAATACACCAGTCAAAAATGGTTTTAATACGCGCTCATAAAGGGTTGGAAATGACTTGGAGTAATCGCCAAAACTCTTTTGATTGCTTACCCTTGGATTGGCTAAAAATTTTAGTAAGTTCACCTTTTCACTAACTGATCCAAATTGAGAAGACAATGTCGCAAATGAGTACCCAACTTTTCTTTTGTAGTCAGCTAATCTAATTTGACCTGAAATATATTTAAAATCTAAATTCTTTATCACTCCGCTCTTTACAACCTCGGGGTATTTTGGATTTATTACTTGAAAGCCACGGTCACAGATAAATCCATCTATAAAATCACTTTTAACCCGGCCGCCTACAGAATCTGTGGCCTCAAGAAGTAGAACTGATTGGCCAGATTTTTCTAGCTCTCGCGCAGCAGTAAGGCCAGCCAACCCTGCGCCAACTACTATGCAATCAAAACTCATTCTTATCTGAAAGAAATCTCTCTAGCTTGATCAATAATTTTTGCTACCGCTAAAGCTTCCTCAGCACTTACTGGCCATCTCCCACCAGCTAAGGCATTTTTTACCTCTAAGTAATACTGCGTGTAATTTCCATCGACAGATTGATACTCAACTACTTGATCACCAGCATGGATGTATGCAGCACTCTTTGTGCTCTGCTGCCACTTTCCATCTTTTGGCATCACTCCACTTCGCAATAAACTCTCTTGCGGATCTAACTCTTTAATTATCAATGTGGCTTTATCGCCAACTAATCTAATTCGAGGACCAGCTGATCCCATAATCGCACTTGCTGAAAGGTAAGAGTCAACACCACTTTGGTGTTTAAGGGTTAACACAATGTCATCATCTGAGCCGCCTCTAATGGATCGAACTGAGGCACTTATTAACTGTGCTGGCCCAAACCAATCAAGAGCTGTTGAAATTAAATGTGGTTGTAAATCAAGCAGATTTCCACCACCCTGCTCAACATCCTTATTCTCACGCCACCCACCCTTTAACTGTGGGCGAAAAACTTCAAATCTTGATTCCAATCGAAAGATTTTACCCAATAGGCCTTCACTAATAATCTTTTTAATGGTTAAAGCATCTGAATCCCACTTACGATTGAAATATGTTGAAACACCAACTCCTGTTTGCTTTGAGACTGCAATTATCTCTTCGGTCTCTTTTAATGTGCGCCCCATTGGCTTATCAACCACAACTGGAATACCTGCTTTTAATCCTGCGATAGCTTGTTCGGCATGAGATTGGTTTGCCGAAGCCACCACTAATAAATCAATTTTTGATTTGAGTAACTCTTCCAGTGAATTGCATATTTGCGCTTCTGGAAAATCTGTTTTTGCATCGAGAATTCTCTGTTCATTTCTGGTTAAAATCGATGCGATCTCAAAGCCTGCACCAACTAGTAAGGGTGCGTGAAAATATCTCCCCGCTAATCCGTATCCTGCGATACCAACGCGGGGAGCCATATTTAAATCCTACTTCTTATTTTCATATTGCAGCTTTGAAGGCCACCAAATCTTTGGTCCAATTACGTGTACCAGTGCTGGAACTAGCAATGATCGAACAATAATTGTGTCCAGTAAAACTCCAAAGGCAACTGCAAAGCCAAGTTCGGCCAGGAACACCAATGGCAAGACACCAAGAACTGCAAAGGTTGCTGCCAAAACTATTCCAGCTGAGGTAATCACTCCACCCGTGACTGTTAAGCCCTTGATAACACCTTTTCTCGTACCAATCTTCATCGACTCTTCGCGGACTCGTGTCATTAGGAAGATGTTGTAATCAATACCTAATGCAACCAAGAAAATGAATGCAAAGAGCGGGAAGGAGGCATCTGCGCCAGCAAAGCCAAAGACGTGCTCAAATACAAGTTGGCAAACACCTAAGGTGGCCATGAATGAGAGCACAACTGTTAGCAAGAGAATGCCAGCTGCCAAAATACTTCGAAGCAAAAGACCCAGAATAATTCCAATAATCACCAACACAATTGGAATGATCAATCGATTGTCATGGCGAGATGCCACATCGGTGTCATATTGAACTGCTGTTCCACCACCAACCAAGATTTCATTGTCGACCTTTTTCACTGCATCTCGAATCAAAGGAATTGTATTTCTAGCATCAACTGAATCTGGTGCAACCTTTAACGTAGCATTTAAAAGTACTTTGCCCTCTACCACTTTAATTGGCGGAGTAGGTTGACCTGGAATCTTTTGACCGGCAACAATTGGCTCAACAAATGCAACATTGGAAACACTCATAAGAGCTGCAGTTGCGGCTGCTACATCATTTTCTTTAACAACTATCTCTACCGGAGATCCTTCACCACTTGGGAAGTGCTCCCCTAATTTTTCAAGTCCAATTACTGAATCAGTTCTTGTTGTGAATGCCTCAGTATTGGCCAAACCATCTGCCTTAAGTGTGAATGAAAAGCCTGCCAAAATGGTTAGTAAAAGCGCGGTTGAAATCCAGATTCGCTTTGGATTTTTTTCAACTGCTGCGCCAATTTTTGACCAAGTACCACTTAATTGTTCATCAACATCATCAAAGCGAGGAACTTTTGGCCAAAATATCCAGCGACCAAATACAACAAGGAGTGCTGGTAAAAATGTAAGAACAGTGATCATTGCTGATGCAATACCGATGGCCCCTACTGGGCCCAAACCTCTGTTACCAGACAATTGACTTAACAGAAGAACCAATAGACCGGCAATAACAGTTGAGCCTGAGGCCAGAATTGGTTCAACAACGCCACGTAAAGCAATTTTCATCGCGTCATATCGTGATTCATGATGGTGCAACTCTTCGCGATACCTGGCAATTAATAGCAATGCATAGTCAGTTGCTGCGCCTAGAACTAAAACAGAGAGAATTCCCTGCGACTGTCCATTTAAATCAATAGTTCCTGCCTTCGCTAGAAAATAAACCACAGTTCCAGCCAGCGACAATGCGGTAACTGCAGTAAACAACGGCAGAATCCAAAGCAATGGCGAGCGATAAACAATAATCAAAATAATTGAGACAACAATCAATGTTGTTAACAGCAAGGTAGTATCAATCGAACCAAAAGCACCGAATAGGTCTGCAAAAATTCCACCAAATCCAGTCACATGGGTTGTCAGACTCTTTGCTTCAAAGTTTTCTTTTAAATCCTCGCGAATAAATTCCACAAGAATTGGTAGCGTTGGTTTCTCTTCAATGTTCTCTTGAGCAATATCAGAGTTAAGAGCAATATTTGCTAGCGCAGCTTTACCGTCCGCTGACGGAATTGCTTGAATTGGAAATCCTGGAACTATGTAAGTGCTAATTGGCTTGCCAGATTCTGGCAATATTTTCGCACCCAATTTATCTAAGTAATTTTGAATTTCACCCAATTTGGCGGGATTTTTCTTTGGATCAACATCACCTAAAAAGACTAACAAGGTAGGAATTTGATCATTTGAACTATCGGAGAACTTAACAGTGACCTTACTGGCAAGGGTGGACTCAGCATTATCTGGCAGGAATGCCGCGTTATCGTTTTCTTGAACCGTTGAAAGCTTTCCGAATGTTGGTCCGGCAACTGATGAGATGCCTAACCAGGCGATGATGGCCACGATTGCAATCCAAAGTGGTTTACGACCCTTAATTGAGCCTTTTGATTTGAGATTGGTAGCCATAGGTAATTTAGCCTTTCAAGGTGTTTGATGAAGGGTGAAATCTATCAGTCATGCCATTTTGCTCACACTTGCCCTGCGCTGATTATGCAAACTTTCGCTAAATATTAAGGTGGCAATTAGGCTATGTATGTGAGTTCAACCATATCAATTGATAAAAGCCTTAAGGTAGATGAGCTTGGTGTGGTTGATTATTTAACTGCTTGGGAACTACAAAAACAGTTACAAGAAAAAGTTGCGAATAATCAAATTGAAAATACTTTACTTATGCTTCAACATACATCGGTTTATACCGCAGGGCGTAGAACGCAATTAGCAGACCGCCCAATTGATAACACACCAGTAATTGATGTTGATCGCGGTGGAAAAATAACCTGGCATGGCCTTGGACAAATTGTGGGTTATCCAATCTTGCGATTAAAGAATTCAACTGATGTAGTTGGCTTTGTCCGGGAATTAGAAACTTCATTAATTCAAGTATGTGAACTTTTTGGAGTAAAAGCTGATCGTTACTGCGAACGAAGTGGTGTTTGGGTAAGAGATCAAAAGGGAGATCGAAAAATTGCTGCAATCGGATTACGAGTTGCTAAAGGCGTAACCATGCATGGTTTTGCCTTAAATGTTAATCCTGATCTTTCTGCTTACTCCAAGATCATTCCTTGTGGTATTGCAGATGCACAAGTTACATCTTTAGCAAAAGAACTTAATCGATCCATAACAGTTGATGAGGTTATGCCAACTTTAATTAAAGAGTTAGCCCCAGTTTTAGAGAGATTATCGCAATGAGTATCGATCCAAATGGAAGAAAGCTTCTTCGAATTGAAGCTAGGAATGCTCAAACACCAATTGAGCGAAAGCCAGAGTGGATTAAAACACGTGCCCATATGGGACCTGAGTACACAAAACTTCGCTCACTTGTAGCCAAGGAAGGTTTGCACACAGTTTGCCAAGAGGCAGCTTGCCCAAACATATTTGAATGTTGGGAAGATCGAGAAGCAACATTTTTAATTGGTGGCGAAGCTTGCACAAGAAGATGCGACTTTTGCAATATCGATACCGGTAAACCATTACCACTAGATCGTGATGAACCTAGAAGAGTTGCCGAATCGGTAAGAAGTATGAATTTAAAGTATGCAACTATCACCGGTGTTGCCCGCGATGATTTAGATGATGAAGGTGCCTGGTTATACGCTGAAACAATCGCTCAAGTTCACCAATTAAATCCAGGTGTTGGAGTTGAAATGTTGGCACCAGATTTTAGTGGCCATTCACATTTGCTAAATCAAGTCTTTGAAACCAGACCTGAAGTTTTTGCCCACAATTTGGAGACTGTGCCCAGAATCTTCAAAGAGATTAGACCAGCATTTCGATATGAAAGATCTTTGAATGTGATCACCCAAGCCCGAGATTTTGGATTAATTACAAAATCAAATTTAATTCTTGGTATGGGTGAGACTCGTGAAGAGGTAACGCAAGCACTTGTTGATCTTCGTGGTGCTGGCTGTGATTTGATTACAATTACCCAGTACCTGCGGCCAACTGCAAAACACCATCCAGTAGTGCGCTGGGTTAAGCCAAATGAGTTTGTAGAGTTAAGTAAAGAAGCGGAAGAAATTGGATTTCTTGGTGTTATGAGTGGTCCATTGGTACGTTCTAGCTATAGAGCAGGTCGCTTGTATAACCAGGCGATGGCTGCCCGAGCAGTCAAGTAAGGGAGAGATATGTTTGGTAGAAAAAAGAAAAAAGAAGAGGCAGCGGCAAAAGGTGATGCCCCTAAGAAGCAATCGCAATTAGCTGTTGTTAAAGATGCTTATAAGTTAGTTAAAAAGGACTCCCCGCTTGCCGTAGTTTGGTGTTTAGTTATATTTGTTTTAGTTTTAACTTTTGGTGTAATTATTGGTAATAACTTAGGCCACCCAATCTATGCCGGTTTCATTACCTTGCCAGTTGCCTTCTTAGCTGCATTCTTTCTATTTACTCGATATGCCAACACCGCTGCCTTTGCATCCATACAAGGACAATTAGGAGCTGGCGCAAGTGTTTTGATGTCAATTAAGCGAGGCTTTGTTACTACCCCTGCTGTGAATGTTAATCGTGATCAAGATATGGTCCACCGAGTATCAGGTAAGGCTGGCATTATTTTAGTTGGCGAGGGTGGCTTTGGCGTTAAAACACTTATGCAAGATGAAAAACGCAAAATGGAACGATTCCTATCTGGTGTGCCGGTAACTGAAGTTTTAGTTGGTGATAATCCAGGCCAAATTTCAATTAGAAAATTACATAAACATCTAAAGAAACTACCAAAGAAGTTAAACACCGCGCAGTTGCGCGAGGTAAGAGCAAGATTGCGATCAGTGGGTGGATTAAATCTGCCTATGCCTAAGGGACCAATGCCTACCAATGTAAGGATGCCTCGTAGGTAAAAAGGTTAGTATCTCTCTCTTACTGTTTGGCTATTTGCAAAGTGATCATGAAGTGGCCGGCCGTTATTTGTAAAAACAGCCGGAAGCACCAGACATATTAAGAAAGTTCTTAACACAATTCGACCTACTTTGACCCGCTGTTGGTCTGGATATGTCACAACCTTAATTGCCATAATTCTTTGCCCAGCTGATGCGCCAAATGCAATAGTGAATAAACAAACTTCAATATAGAAAATGATTAAGGTTGAAAAGGTATTGTCTGGAATTACCGATGGGCTTAGTAATCCAGCGATCAGCCGGCACATGGTCCAATCAATAACTAGGGCTAATAGCCGCCTACCTAGTGAGGCCTCTGGCAGTAAATTTGGCAAACCTTCCCAACTCATGCGGGCAACCCTAGCCCAAAGGGGAGAAAGTGAAACATAGATGTAACACGTGCTTTACGGCTTTTTCATTATTTTCTACTAGGTTTTACCCATCTGAAGCGGAGCAAAGTCGCCCTACTTTCAGCAATATTTATCTTAGGAGAATAGATGTTTAAGAATTCCGCAGAGATCTTCGATTACATCAAGAAGAATGATGTGAAGTTGATCGACGTTAGATTTATTGACCTTCCAGGTATTCAGCATCACTTTAATGTGCCGGTTGAATCATTTGATGAAAGCGTATTTAAAGATGGATTAATGTTTGATGGATCCTCCATCAGAGGCTTCCAATCAATTCATGAATCAGATATGAAGTTACTTCCAGTTCCTTACTCTGCATACCTTGATCCATTTCGCAAAGAGAAAACTTTAATAATTCTATTCTCCGTTCATAATCCAGATGACAACACTCCTTACTCCAGAGATCCTCGTGGAATTGTTGCTAAGGCAGTTGAGTTCATGAGAAGTACTGGCATTGCTGATACCGCCTTCTTCGCACCCGAGGCAGAGTTTTATGTCTTTGATCGCATTAGATTTTTAACTGGTATGAACCAAGCCTTCCATCACATTGATTCATATGAAGGTGCTTGGAATACTGGAATTGAAGAGGATGCTGATGGCACACCTAACCGTGGCTATCGCACCAGAATTAAAGGTGGCTACTTCCCAGTTTCACCAACTGATCAATTTGCCGACCTTCGTGATGAAATGGTTATGAATCTTGGCAAGGTTGGATTATTGGTTGAGCGTGCTCACCATGAAGTTGGAACTGCAGGTCAGATGGAGATCAATTACCGCTTCAGCGATATTTTGACTGCAGGGGACGAGTTGATGAAGTTTAAATACATCATTAAAAACACTGCATGGGCAGCTGGTAAGACAGCAACCTTTATGCCAAAACCATTATTTGGCGATAACGGCAGCGGAATGCATGTTCATCAATCACTTTGGAAGGATGGCAAACCATTGTTCTGGGGAGATGGTTATGCAAATCTTTCTGACATGGCTCGTTGGTATATCGGTGGCTTGTTAAAGCACGCGCCATCACTTCTAGCATTTACAAACCCAACAGTTAACTCATATAAGCGCTTAGTGCCAGGGTATGAGGCTCCAGTTAACTTGGTTTACTCAGCTAGAAATAGATCTGCTTGTATTCGTATTCCAATTACTGGATCTAATCCAAAGGCTAAGCGAATTGAGTTCCGATGCCCAGATCCATCCTCTAATCCATATCTAGCATTTGCAGCGATGTTGATGGCTGGTATTGATGGTATTCAAAACAAGATTGAGCCACCAAAGCCAGTTGATAAGGATCTTTATGAATTAGAAGGAGATGAAGCCAAAGCCATTCCACAAGTTCCAGGATCACTTGATGCAGTTCTAGATAATCTAGAGCGCGACAATGAGTTCTTAACTCGTGGTGGTGTATTCACTAAGGATCTAATTGATACTTGGATTGATTTCAAGCGCAAGCAAGAGGTGGATTACGTAAGATTGCGTCCACATCCAGCAGAGTTTGAGCTGTATTACGATCTCTAAGATCTAAACTTAAAAAGCCTCAGTCGATGACTGGGGCTTTTTACTTTTTACCCGCTGTTGCAGATGTCATTAACATTCCAGTTACCGCAAATATGCCGGCCATAATTATCCAACCTATCTGGCCAAGTCCGATGGCAAAGAAAATTACTAAAGATGGTCCGATTACTCCCATGCCACCAAAACCCATTCGCCACAAACCTTGATAAGCACCCTGACGGTTTTGATCAGCCAATTCAAAGGCAATTGACCAACCACCAGTTGAGCTAAGCAATTCACCAACCACATGCACCATCATGGCCAAGATCAACAAGGTTGCAGCTGCTGGCGCTGATAATCCCTTAGCTGCGCCGTATAACAAACAAGCAAGTGCGATGTAAAAACCTGCTTTTCTAAATTGGGCAGCTCCAACTTGGGCACTAGCAATGCCCTTACTCATTCGCACCTGAAATAAAACAATTGCCACAGTATTAACAAACATAATTACTGAAACCCACCACCTTGGGGCATTGGTCTCCTGAACCACCCAAATTGGAATTGCAATATTTTGCAATACAAAATGCATAGTCATAACACCATGCAAAGTGGCAGCTTTGATATATGGAATATCTCTTAAAATGGTCCAATCAAACTTCTCATGTTCAGAAAGGCTTGGTTTCACATTTGGCACTCTTAGGTAGGTTAAGGCTGCTAAAAAGAAGGTGAATGCATCAATTGCAATCATAGTTTTATAGGCGGTAACCGTGTTAATTGCTAATGCAAAACCTGCCACAACTGTGCCAAAGGCAATTCCAAGGTTTGTAACTGCTCTTGTGTAGGCACGAATTTTCACCCGCTCCTCTCCTTCGCCAATTCGAGCGATTAAAGCCATCCGGGCATTTTGACCAAAGACATCAAATATTTCCCAGAGTGATAAAACCAATAGAAGTGGCCACCAACTT
>JACCDZ011055584.1_pt1 | contig 23035 bp, 20 predicted proteins | sample 7449551 | NCBI WGS metagenome assembly JACCDZ01 (sample SAMN15323452, study PRJNA562643) | freshwater metagenome | isolation source: river surface water | place: USA:Blue River Watershed | collected 2017-08-18 | reverse complement strand
GCTCTCTTCGATAACGGACGCCATGGCCACCCAGTGATGGGAGCAGGAAATCGTCCGCTAAAATCTCTTTCTGAGATGCTTAAAGGAAAGCAAGGACGCTTCCGTCAGAACCTTCTCGGAAAACGGGTAGACTATTCAGGCCGTTCTGTGATCGTTGTCGGCCCTGAACTCAAGTTCAACCAATGCGGTCTTCCAAAGCAAATGGCGCTAGAGCTTTTTGAGCCATTCATCGTGAAACGACTGAAAGATCTCGGCTATGTTTATACGATCCGATCAGCCAAGAAAATGATCCAGCGTGAAGCACCGGAAGTATGGGACGTTCTTGATGAGATCATCAAAGGGCATCCTGTTCTTCTTAACCGCGCACCGACACTCCATAGACTCGGGATTCAAGCATTTGAACCTACCCTTATTGAAGGTAAAGCCCTTCGTATTCATCCGCTCGTTTGTACAGCGTTTAACGCCGACTTCGACGGTGACCAAATGGCTGTTCACGTCCCGCTTTCTGTAGAAGCACAAGTCGAAGCAAAAACACTCATGATGGCTCCGGATAACATCTTCCTTCCATCCTCTGGTAAACCGGTGACAGTGCCTTCTCAAGATATGATCTTGGGACTGTACTACATCATGCATGATCCTCTCTACTCGCCAGAAGAGCACGGAAAGAAAACAAAGCTTTTCGGCAGCACAGAAGAAGTGCTGACAGCTCTTTACGGAGGCTGCAGTTTCAATCGCCTCGACGATAAAAAAGAAGGAGCAAGAGCTGACGATTTAGGACGCGGCCTTCATATCCACGAGAAAATTAAACTGAGACTTCCTTCGGGAATCATTGAGACAACGCCAGGACGCGTTATCTTTAATACGATTGTTCCAAAAGAGCTCGGGTTCCAAAACTATGCGCTCCGCAAGAAAAAGCTTTCAGAGCTCATTTTAGAAACCTATAAAAAAGTCGGCCTAGAAGCCACAGTCCAGTTTTTAGATAACCTCAAAAACTTAGGATTTAAAGAGGCAACTAAATCGGCCCTCTCAATGGCAGTTAAAGACGTGCGAGTCCCTGCAGACAAACATAAAGTGATTGATGCAGCACTTGCTCGGATTGAAGTCGTTCGAAAACAGTACGAAGACGGCGTCATCACCGACGGTGAGCGTAAATCCAAAATCATCAGTATCTGGACGGAAGTGACAGACTCTCTTTCAGAAGAGCTGTTTAAACTCATAAGCCAGCCAAGTGGCGTAGAGCTCAACCCGCTCTTTCTCATGATGGATTCTGGTGCACGCGGTAACAAATCGCAGGTAAAACAGCTAGGAGCTCTCCGCGGACTTATGGCAAAACCATCTGGAGAAATTATTGAATCTCCGATTACATCGAACTTCCGCGAAGGACTATCTGTTCTTGAGTACTTCATCTCCTCTCACGGAGCTCGTAAAGGTCTTGCCGATACAGCGCTTAAAACAGCTGACTCCGGTTACCTTACAAGGCGCCTTGTTGACGTGGCACAAGATGTGATCATCACCGATCAAGATTGCGGCACGCTCAATGGGATTGAGGTCAGCGCCATCAAGCAAGGACAAGAAGAACTCCTCCCGCTCCGCGACCGAATTTTTGGCCGCAGCGTCTGTGATGACATCTACCTTCCTGGTGATAGAACAAAACTTCTTGCAAAATCAGGCGACTGCCTCAATGCAAAACAGTCAGAAGCCATCGACGATGCTGGTATCGATATGGTCCGCATCCGTTCGACACTCACCTGCGAGTCTAAACGAGGCGTCTGCATGAAGTGCTACGGCCTTAACCTCGCTAACGGAAGCCTCGTCGGCATGGGAGAAGCTGTCGGTATTATCGCAGCCCAGTCGATCGGAGAGCCCGGAACGCAGCTCACCATGAGAACGTTCCACTTGGGAGGTATTGCGTCTGCTGCCCTCAGTCCTGAGCTCGTCACTGAAGTGGAAGGAGTTCTCGTTTATGAGAACATCCGTACCGTTCAAAACGAAGAAGGGATCTGGATAGCACTCAATAAAAACGGCCTCCTTCACATCGTTCGCGATGAAGGACGTCCCCTTGAAGAGTCGAAAAAACTTCTCTCTACTAAGTCAATTGAGCCGCTCCAAACGTTCAACATAGAACTTGGAACACGCATTCTGCTTGCTGATGGATCAAAAGTTCGCAGCCGAGTAAAGATTGCGCAGTGGGAGCAGCATAACATCCCGATTATTTGCGAACGCCCAGGCTACGTCAAATACGAAGACCTCGTGGAAGGAATTTCAACGCAGCGTGATATGAACAAGCAGACCGGTCAAACCGAGCTCATTGTTAAACAACACCGTGGAGAACTCCATCCTCAAATCATGATCTACTCTGACAAAGAGTTTAATGAACTCGTTGGAGCTTACGCAATTCCATCCGGCGCCTTCATCTCTGTTCAAGAAGGACAGTATGTCGCAGCCGGAACACTGCTTGCCCGTCTTCCACGCGGCGCTATCAAGACAAAGGACATCACTGGAGGTCTTCCTCGCGTGGCAGAGCTTGTCGAAGCACGTCGCCCCAAAGATCCAGCAGTGATTGCAAAAATCGATGGAATTATCGACTTCCGCGGCGTTCAGAAGAATAAGCGAATTGTTGTCGTCCGTGATGATGAAACAGGCATGGAAGAAGAACATCTTATTCCTCTTACAAAACACTTGATCGTACAAAAAGGCGACAGCGTCATCAAAGGTCAGCAGCTGACCGATGGACTCGTTGTTCCACAAGAGATTTTAGAGATTTGCGGAGTACGCGAACTTCAAAAATATCTCGTGAACCAAGTGCAGGAAGTTTATCGACTCCAAGGGGTTGATATTAATGACAAACATATTGAAATCATCGTACGTCAGATGCTCCAAAAAGTTCGCATCACCGATCCAGGTGACACGATCTTCCTCTATGGCGAAGATATCGATCGCAAAAACTTCCACAACCAAAACCGCAAAGCCGCAGGTGAAGGTGGAAAGCCCGCAACGGCGTCACCCGTGCTTCTTGGAATTACAAAAGCCTCGCTCACAACCGATTCGTTTGTGTCTGCAGCTTCCTTCCAAGAAACAACCCGTGTCCTTACTGATGCTGCATCAGAAGGTAAAACAGACTTCCTTCTCGACTTCAAATCTAACCTCATCATGGGTCATATGATCCCAGGTGGAACAGGATTCATCGAGTATCACAACCGTGTGAAAAAATATCTCGATCGAAGTGAAGAAGACGTCTTAGAATTTGCGTTCTCCGATTAAAACCTACGAGAAGATGCTGGCAAACCCCAGCATCTTCTTGCCATCTTTTTTATTGAGAGAATAACTCTTTCTATGTGAAACTTAATATTCTCCTATGAAACCTATACTAGCAGTCAAAAAGTTATCCAAAGTTTTTCCTGAATCACCACCAATCATAGCAGTGGATGAGATCTCTTTTGACTTAGCAGAAGGGGAGATTTTAGGACTCTTAGGACCCAATGGAGCCGGGAAGACAACCACGATTCACATGCTTCTTGGGACCTTAACATACACATCTGGATCGATACTCTATTTTGGAAAAGAGCTGAATGATCACAGGTCCGACGTGCTCCAGCACGTCTCTTTTGCAAGCACGTATGTCAACTTGCCTTGGAAACTTACCGTAGAGCAAAATCTAGATGTTTTTGGAAGACTCTATGGACTATCAGGACCTGAGATTAAAAGACGGCAGGCACCACTCCTAGAACGGTTTGGAATTGCAAATAAGCTTAAATCAACAGTGACCTCTTTATCTGCCGGCCAATTGACAAGATTAATCTTGGTTAAAGCCTTTCTTGTGAAACCAAAAATAGCTTTACTTGACGAGCCGACAGCGTCGCTTGACCCTGATATGGCAAAAGAAGTCTGTACGTTTCTCATGGAAGAAAGAGAACAAGAGGGGACTACAATGCTCTTTACCTCGCATAAAATGGATGAGGTTGCAGAGCTTTGCGATCGAATCCTCTTTTTAGAGCAAGGCAAGATCATAGCCAACGACCTTCCAGAAAACCTCATCAAAACCATTTCGACCCCTAAGGTAGAACTGATCATCGTCGATGGAATGAAACGGACCATCAAGCTTGCAGAGGATCTCAAACTCTCTTATAAAACAGAGCACCGCTTCATCGAGCTAGAAATGGAAGAAAAACTCATCTCAGATTTTTTAGGAAGACTTGTCAAACAAGAGATTTCCTTTAGCTCGATTAAGATCCATCATCCAACCCTAGAAGACTATTTCCTTAAGATGGTGAGGCGCTAATGAAATTTCAAAGATGCTGGGCAGTATTCTTAAGATATTTTTATCTTTTTGCAAAACTAGATCAAGTGGCAGACCTTCTCTACTGGCCTGCCATCGATATTGCGATCTGGGGACTTACAACCGTGTGGATACAGCATTCAAATGCAAATGTTCCAAACATCGCTCTCATGATCATGACAGGCCTAATTTTTTGGCAGATTGTCTGGCGAGGGAACTATGAGATTTCAGTCAATCTTCTCCAAGAATTTTGGAACCGCAATTTAGTGAATCTGTTTTCCACACCTCTCAAACTTAGAGAATGGATGATGGGTGTTATTATGCTCTCACTCACTAAGATTTTGATTACTCTCACCTTTGGGGCGATTCTTGTTTATGTGCTTTATGCATTGAACGTATTTACCATTGGCTGGGCGTTTCTTCCCTTCACAGCCCTTTTAATGATGTCAGGGTGGATGATTGGATTTTTAGCCGCTGCCGTAGTGATTTATTGGGGTCAAAGATTTCAAATGCTGGCATGGATGACAGCTTATATTTTTGCGCCGGTGAGTGCCATTTATTATCCCGTTACCGCACTTCCTGAATGGCTCCACCCCGTTGCCTATGCTCTTCCTACAACCCATGTTTTTGAAGGAATGCGCTATGTGCTTCACCATCAAATTTTTCCTTGGCATAATTTCTGGTGGAGCCTCGTGTTAAACATTCTTTATCTGGCTCTGACCATGTGCATCTTTGCCTTTTCCTTTGAAAAAAGCCGCTCTAAAGGCCTAGCAAGATTTGAATAATTAAAGACGGCTAGAGAGAAGCTGCTCTAATTTGACTACATCTTTGGCAAAATTGCGAATCCCTTCATGGAGTTTTTCCCCTGCCATTGCATTATCACAGAGCATCCAGCGGAATGTTTTCTCATCCACCTTGATGGGTGCAAGATCTATTTTATGAGAGTGAACAGGATCGAGTTTGCGAGAAAGAGGCAGCTCTGAGGAGCGAAGCTCATCTAAGAGTTTGGGGGCAATTGTCAAAAGATCGCATCCAGCAAGCTCTGTGATTTCATCTTTATTACGGAAAGAGGCTCCCATGATTTGAGTCTTGATCCCAAATTTCTTGTAATAATGATAAATCTGTGTGACAGAGATAACACCTGGATCACTAGCTCCGGAATATTCTTTCCCTTCGTTTTTCTTGTACCAATCTAGAATTCGTCCAACAAAAGGGGAGATGAGAGTAGCATGGACATCTGCACAAGCAATCGCTTGAGCCAAACTAAACATCAGAGTCATGTTACAGTGGATGCCTTCTTTTTCAAGATGGAAAGCCGCTTGGGCCCCTTCCCATGTCGATGCCAGCTTAATGAGAATGCGTTTTCGATCGATGCCGGCAGCTTCATAGAGAGAAATCAGCTCGCGCGCTTTTTGCACGGACCCCACGATATCAAAAGAGAGGCGCGCATCGACTTCTGTCGACACTCTTCCTGGAACGATTTTTAAAATCTCTAACCCGAAATTCACACACACCTTATCAAAAGCATGAGAGAGCTGCTCTAAACGGTTTTTTCCTTTTTTTCGGCCGAAGGTGAGCGCTTCTTCAATAAGGAATTGGTATTCAGGCTTGGTCGAAGCAGCCAAGATAAGGGAGGGGTTTGTCGTCGCATCGGTGGGATGATACTTCTTAATCTCTTCAATTTCGCCAGTATCTGCGACGATCGTTGTCATTTTTTTGAGTTCTTCTAGCTGGTTCATATTAAGCCTTTAGATTTTAAAAGGGAGTTGAATAGGAATGTTAATAGGTGCTTTTTGCATCTCTTGATAGGCAAGCGCAAAGTCATTAGGCTCCAGGGTAGTAGAGTATCCAATGAGCTCGAGTGTGACTTTAGAGCCTTTTATAAGGTTGTCCACTACAATCTCTTGGAGATGAGAAGGAAGTGTTGCCCGCTGTCCGCCTTCATGTCGATGAGCAATACCATGGATCGTTTTTTCTGCAGTTTTAATCCGTACTAGAGCTTCTTTAGAATTATTTTTATAAGGAGGGATTGTCTGAGAATGAACTTCAAGATATGTTCTAAGACTGTTTTTTACATAGACCATCTCTACTCCAATTCCATTGACTTTATCACGAATGGGGTAGGAAAGTCTAGAGGAGTTAAACTCTTTTTGAGACCCTTTTTGGTGGGAAACTAGCCACTCGGAAGATGGAGTACAACCCCATAGAAATAAAAAAAGAGGGAGCAAAATACTCCCTCTTCTAAAAAGATTATGGGTGGCGACCATGATGCCGTGAAACTAAAATAATTGCTGTGACCCCGATAACAACAGCTCCAGCTGCTAGAACATATTTTGTTGTATTGCTGCTTTTAGCTGCATTTGTTGAATCAACAGAGGCTTTTCCAACTTGTTTAGGCTCTTGCTGCTGTACATCTCCAAGCTCTTCAGATTCTGCAGCAGGTTCTACTGCAAGCTGCGTTGGTGCTGCTGCTGCTTCCACCGGTTGTTCTGGAAGTTCTGGAGCCTCATCTGCAATAAGAGAAGAGGACAAAATACAAAAAGAGCCCGTCACGATTCCAATCCATTTTTTCATTTCGACCTCAAGGTTAAAAATTGTGTTCGCATTTCACTGAGTAATAGAATTTGCCAGTAGGGACCCATTTCCGTAAAGTCATTGATGATTTTATTTTCAAAAGGCTTCCAAAATTGCTCAAAATCCAAGAAAGACTCTCTTTTCTGAAAAAGCTCATCGATTTGTTTTTTCACAAGTAAAACTCTTTGCTGAAGGCTAACCAAGTTTTTCAGTTCTTTAGAAGGATACGCTTCTACTAGATTGGAAGTAGATTGTAGAGAATGAAGCACGACATCAAATGTCTTATAGTGTTTTGAAAACTCTTCTTTGAGCGCAGCAGCAGTTAGAATATAGGCTACTTTGTCCTTGACCACAACCAATTGAACCATCCGCGCAGGTCCAAGCTCCGTTGGAATTTCAAGCTCCATCAATCTGCCGCTTCCTATGAGCGCAGTGAATTTACCAAGATCTCTCCAGCGGCAGTTAGGATCAGCCTTGTGAATTTTTCTCACCTCTTCAACGTAAGCATCTAAAGAGACATCGACTGATTCAGTTGCCAAATTAATTGTCGGAGGAAGCCCTTTTGAGTTTTTTCCCAAAAAACAGATCCGAACGCTTGGTGCAAGCGTTTTAGGATCTGCGATTTCCCATCCCTTCGGAGGAATGAAAAAACAAGTTTCACTAGCTCTAAGAGAGGTGATTGCTAAAAGTAAGAAAACAAGACGTTTAATTTCCACCGCAGTGACTATGCCCACTTCCGCTGGAGCTTTGATGAAGAACGGCAGCTAAGATCCCAATCCCGATAGCGAGCCCCACCCCCCAGCCGATCATCGTCGCGCTGATTGCTGTGCTAGCTCCGTCATGAGCGCCTGATCCTGTATGCCAAAGAGCTTCAGTGTCTTCTTTCCATCCTTCCTCAATGGTGTCATTGGCAATTGTTTTCGACGAGGTCGACAGAAAGACAATCATGAGAAGAACGGCAAGAGACTTTTTCATACGTTTTGTTATCGCATATTAGTCGACTTTCAATCAAATGTTTTAAAAAAATGATCCGCACAAAATCTCATTGTACTAATTATCTTGAAACAGATGAGACAGGTTCTGTGCTAAAGGAGGGGAATTTGAAGAATGTGCCGGTCATATGCTCTATAGCTAAAGCGATAGGTATTACTACAATTTGTTGTTTTGTTACTACATTTTGTAGTTGAAGAACTTTTTGTAACATTCATCAAAAAAAACCTATAAGGATGGTCTTTTTTAGGACATCCAGGTATACTGAAAACCCATGCAAAAAAATAGTAAAATTCAAGCAAAAATTAGAGGAACAGGGAGCTATCTCCCGGAGAAAATCCTCACAAATCAAGACCTGGAAAAGATGGTCGAAACCAGCGATGAGTGGATCGTCACTCGTACGGGAATGAAAGAGCGGCGCCTAGCTCGTAGCGATGAGTTTACCTCTGATATGGGGCGGGATGCTGCCTTAAAGGCTTTAGAAAGGTCTGGATGCCCTGCCGGAGAACTTGATTTGATCCTATTTGCCACGATCACGCCCGATTATGCGTTCCCAAGTACAGCATGTCTCATTCAGAAGCAAATAGGGGCCCATAAAGCCGCTGCAATGGACATCCAAGCGGCGTGTACAGGGTTTCTGTATGCTCTCGGAATTGCCAAAGCTTTTATTGAATCTGGAATCTATAAAAATATCTTGATTGTCGCATCTGAAAAGCTCTCTTCGATTGTCGATTATAAAGACCGTAATACCTGTGTCTTATTTGGTGATGGAGCATCAGCAGCTGTCATTTCATCCGAAGGCAAGGGTTTAGTGGTGCGTGATGTAACACTGGGAGCCGATGGCGAGCAGGCTCAGCTTTTAGTGCTACCGGGTGGAGGCTCTCGCAATCCATCCAGTGAAAAAACGGTTGCAGATAACCTTCACTATCTCAGGATGGAAGGAAAAGAGGTCTTTAAGCATGCCGTAAGAAGGATGGAATCGGCTTCTAAAGAATCGATTGAAAAATCAGGGCTTTTAGAAAGCGATATTTCATGGTTTGTGCCGCATCAAGCGAATTTACGGATCATCGAATCACTTGCTAAACGTTTTAATGTACCTACTGAGAAAGTTTTTGTGACGATTCATAAGTACGGCAATACTTCAGCTTCGTCGCTGGGGATTGCTTTAGACGAACTGCTCCGTGAAAAGAGCCTTGAAGCGGGAGAAAATATCTTGCTGACGGCTTTTGGATCGGGATTAACATGGGGAGCGGCAGTTTTAACGCATGAGTAAAAAAGCATTTATTTTTCCGGGTCAAGGCGCACAAGTTGTTGGAATGGGCAAAGATTTTTACGATGCTTTTTCATGCGCAAGAGAGACATTTGAAGAGGCCTCCGATGTTCTTTCTCAAAATATGAAAGAGCTGATTTTTTCAGGTCCAATGGAAGAGCTTTCACAGACCAAAAATAGCCAGCCAGCCATTTTCGTAACATCTGTTGCTATTTTAAAAACAGTGAAAGAGCAGTTTCCAAATTTAACTCCATCTATATGCGCAGGTCTGAGTTTAGGAGAATATACAGCGCTTTATGCGGCAGGGAAAATTTCATTTAGCGAGTGTTTAAAGCTTGTTGCAGCACGCGGCGCTTATATGCAAGAGGCGTGCAAAGAAAAGCCTAGCACGATGCGTGTTGTATTGGGGCTCGATCCTGAAGTTGTCAAAACTCATCTTCCTTCCAATGTTTGGATTGCGAATTTAAATTGCCCGGGCCAAGTGGTGATTGCAGGACTTACTTCCGCAATGCCTGCAGCAGAAGAATTATTAAAAGCGCAAGGTGCAAGAAGGGTTCTTCCGCTTGATGTTTCCGGCGCTTTTCACACTCCGCTCATGCGTTCTGCTCAGCTCAAATTAGAGCCTCAGCTTCGATCTGCTAAGCTTGAAGAAAGTGCAATTGAAATCGTCATGAACGTTCCCGGAGATTTTGCGAGAACCTTGCCAGAAATTCGCTCCAACCTCATTGATCAGGTGGCCTCTCCTACACGTTGGGAGCAGGGGATTCGAAAGATAGAAGAGGCAGGCATCGATCTTTATGTTGAAATGGGCCCTGGTAAAACGCTTGCCGGCATGAATAAAAAAATCGGTGCGCTTGCGCCGACTGTCAGTATTGAAAAAATAGCAGAATTGGAGTCATTAAATGAAGCTGCTTACAAATAAAGTTGCTCTTGTGACCGGAGGGACTGCTGGAATTGGAAAGGCCATTGCCCTTGCCTATGCACAAGAAGGAGCCTCTGTCGTTGTTTTTGGAACAAATAGCGAAAGGGCACAGCAAGTGGTTCAAGAGATGGAGTCAAAAGCGGGTGCCGGACAAAAATTTCTTTTTAAACTTCTTGATATCGCTCACAAAAAAGCAGTAGACCTGGCAATTTCTGAGGTTTTGGCGGCCTTTGGTGCAATTGATATTCTCGTCAATAATGCTGGCATTACAGCTGATGGGCTTTTAATGAAGATGAGTGAAGAAGATTGGGACCGCGTTATTGCTGTGAATCTCAAATCTGTTTATAATACGAGCCAAGCTTTAGTTCGACCGATGCTGAAGGCCCGCAAGGGGAAGATCATTAACATCTCTTCTGTTGTAGGGCTCATGGGCAATGCGGGTCAGACCAATTATGCCGCTTCAAAAGCCGGTATGATAGGAATGACAAAATCGCTTGCCAAAGAAGTTGCAAGTCGAGGTATTTGTGTAAATTGTATTGCGCCCGGTTTTATTCAAACGTCTATGACCGATGCTTTGAGTGATGCGCAAAAAGAAGTGATTTTTAAACAAATCCCCATGGGACGTTTGGGGCTAGCTGAAGAGATTGCACATGCGGCAGTTTTTTTAGCCAGTCCCATGTCCGACTATATCACCGGTCAGACCTTGACGGTGGATGGTGGCATGGTGATGTAAAACTATAACAAGTAAAGGAAATTATGCTTATGTCATCTATTGAAAAAGACGTCATCGACATCGTAGTCGAGCAACTCGGCGTCGATGCTGCCGATGTCTCTTTAGAAAAGTCATTCATTGAAGATCTCAATGCAGACTCTCTTGATATTACAGAGCTCGTGATGACGTTCGAAGAGCGTTTTGGCTTTGAAATCTCTGAAGAAGAAGCTGAAAAACTCAAAACTGTCGGAGACGTTGTCGACTTCATCAAGAAGAAAAAAGGGGCATAATTAGCCTACTAAACTCCTCCATTCCGGGGGAGTTTTTCTATTTCTTATTCAGATTAGAACTAAAGCTTCACACAGATCCATGTTCAACAATGTGAATTTCAGATGCAATAGATTTGAACTAGACCATCTCAATTTAATGAGGATTTAAAGGATCCAATGCTTCATCTTTCTTAAGTAGCATTAGCACATAACAGTGACTTAAAGCTTCTTTAACATCATCGAATGTCTTTGCATCGGATACCTTATCATCATCACATAAAAACCAAAGATTTCCTTTTTTTATATGACAAGTATAATGCCCTCCTTCAGCTTCTGCACCAAGGTGGTTTATAAATCCACCAACTATATAATTTAGCCCTTCTATTGTTATATGCTCAGGGATCACAACAGATGTATCAATTTTCTCGCGTTTCATTTTTGCTGGGTTATACTTAAATCTCAGAAATTGAATAAATAAAGTAGAAGGATTGTTTTGCAACTTGTGAGTAACTTCAAAAGAGTTTGCTTGAAAAACCTGGTTATTAAATGAAAATGAGATGGAATTATCCGATTTTTGACTCTTAAAATCTTCCCAAGATTGAGTAAAGTCTATGTTCATATTAGGAGAAACTGGCAATTCAACTAGAGGAGAATATTCATTCGTATCAGTAACATCCTCCAAGGAAGAATAGGCTTCAGGATCTTTATCTTGAACTGGTTGCGAATTCTCTATATCTATATCTTTAGAGATATTAAATGAAGGAAGTTGATCCTTTAAATCAAAATCTACAAGAAAATTTGAAAAAGCTTCGGGTAAATCTTCTTGGCCATTAGAGCTGAGCCCCAAAGGGGCTCTTAGTCCTTTACTGGATGGAGGATTTTGGTTAGCAAGATATCTCAAAGCAAAACTTACAAAGGCATCATAAACTTCACTCTGACTTTTTTGGTTAATCAAAAGCATAAAGAGGGGGCTATGAATAACAAGCTGAAGCATAGCATTCATAAAGCAGTCATTTCCTCTATTCTTAATACCAACCGGTTTTGCTGGTATAGGTTGCTTCTGAATAGCGTCAATCATATTATCATAAGCGTCATCGTCCTGAAGTTCTGAGAATTCAGTTTTATCAGTCAAAAAGTAAGAGTTTCCTCGCTTAAAGATAACGATTGGTTGGGTATCTTTTGGAGGTTGGGGTGTTTGATTTGGATGATCAAGGTCATGAATAATAAGCAATGATCCATTCAAAGCAGCCGCTTCTCTCAATGTATCTTGTGAGATCTTAAACGCAGGATTCAGTAATCCTTCATCAGGGTTCTCAGACATTTCATATAACACTCTTTGAGCAACGTACACGTCTTCACGTCCCATAATGCGGCTAAAGATTTCATCTAGTGTGTAAGGTATAGTATGATACAAGAAAGTTTGTCCATGAAAGGTTGCTTTTTTTAACTGTGTATAACCAAGCTCTAGGGACTGGTTATTACCTTGATTTGAAAGAACCTTAGTGGATTTAGGGCCAGGACGTTCAATTTGTTGAATTTGGAACTTGAATCCCTTTTTTTTCAAAGCAGTGCGCAGAGTTATTAATTCAATTTTTGCAATTAGAGAATCGAATTGTGATAGCATCTTCCATAGAGACCTGTACACAGTCTCTGGCTTAAAGCAGAGTAATCTTTTCACAAATAATGTCTCTGTCATCTCAGCACTTACCTGGATCTCTCTTGTTGAGCTTATAAAACCCTCCTGCATCAATACGTTAAACAATGAAACTTGTGCAATGCTATCCCCGATATCCAATTCAAAAAAAAGGCTTTCTGCACTTTTACAATTTTTAAGTACTTGCCAGACTCTTTTTAGAAAAGGTTCAAAGCTGTTTTTAAATACTGTTTCTGTACTATCAATAAAAGGGTTTAAAAATCTCAGATTGGGGCTGAGATAGCCCAGCGTAATAAGAAGGTGTGTGAGGATAGCTACTTCGCTTTCTATTTGGTTAGTAGTGAGTGGTTGGAAAAATTCAGGCTGTAAAGTCAGCTTTAAGTCTAACTCATTTTCTAATCGCCTATCTTCAGGATTAGTATCCAGAAATGCATATACAAAGGTTACTTTTCGTTTTCTAAATAGTTCCACAAACTCTTTTTTGGATAATGTTTGAATGTTTTTTGCCATTTGTTGGCGAAACGAGCTAGTGACTTTTGTAGAAATAGCTGAATCATAGAGTTTTTCAAGAGCTGTATTATTATTTGGATTTTTTCGGCAGGCTTCTATCGCTTCAGCTGCAACACGGATCTGCGTGCAGGCTATTCCGGTCGTTGTGCCAAACCCTTCCTTAATCGCATATAGGTAAAGCTTTCCTTCTTCTCCAAAATAGAGCAAATCAAAAAGTTCTATCTTATCCTTCTTCCCAGGAAAGATTTGATCAAAGACAAGATATCCGGGCTCAAATAAAAATAACCTATTGTAGTTTTCTTCATCCATCAGCAAGCAAAATTCTTCATGTTTTTGCCTAAAAAATGTCTTCAGTTCCTCGTGAAGGCCTATGTCAGTTGGAAGAGGACCTTGAAAAACATAACGATTTGAGCCAGTTGGGCTTAACTTACGAGGTGTACTTAACCATTTGTGAGTAATTTCTCGCTTTTTGGGTTGTGAATGGATTGAACTCAAGGATGCTTCTGAAACAATGGATTGACTCCCTAAGAGTTGAGACAGCTCGTCTATTTTGCGGGTAATAGCTTTTGGCGTTCTTTTTGGCATTTTAAAAAGTTTGAGATTAGCTATCTGGACTCTTCCATCTAGTGCAATTGCTGCTATCTTGCCTGCACTTGTCTGAATGGACCTGCAGGTAGGATATTCTCGTTGAAGTAGTTCGAATATTGTTTTTGCTTTTTCTGACTTTTTGGGAAATTGAGGCTCAAGATCTGTTTCATTTACAGTTTTGCCTTCATTGGTTTTTAGCCAACTAGAGAGCTCTTCCCATTTTTTTTTGATAGATTTAATAGTTTTAAGGCTTTGATTCTGTAGAATTGCTCGGGTTAGATAGGGAACTACAACCTTTCCGGATGAGTCAATAAATTGAAAGGTATGTTTCATAATTTCTGGAAATATTGACTCAAAATTAGCTGGATTTACAGTTTTTGGAACGTCTATTTGTGAAAAAGCTATCCAAGCCTCTTTTGAAATCCAAGGGTGGGATAAAATGTGTTTACCTATATCTGTTTTTCTTACAAGTGTTTCAGAAATGAGGGTTCTAAAAGCTTTTTCAGTTATTGCTAAATGTTGTCCAAAGGCTTTAAGCCATACGCCGCCAGCTCTAAAGTATGTATCCTTTTCAATGATGAGTTCTCCTTGAATAAATTCCAGCAGGGAACGGAGCCGCTTACCTAAACCATTACAAGAAAATTTAGCATGAGAAATTGCATTTTCAAAGTCTTCGAATGAGTATTTTTCAAACATAGGACGAAGCGCTTCAACCAATTGATGAAAAGTAGGCCTAGAGGCCCAATTCATATACTGCTTACTTTCTTGAGCAGTTACTTGTAACTTAAAAGTTGTTGATTGGTAATAATCGCGATATCTACGATGAGAAAGATACAATGTCGTAGCAAAGTTATTTTGAGTGGTTGCTTGCCATAGGATTCGAATAAGAGTTCTATCCAATTCTTTAGCTTTTTTTGAATCAACTCGTTGAATATTTTCGAGCGCCTCAAAGCTGGGATTATCAGTTTCAATACTGTTATCACTAGTATATGTTGGATAGCCGCGTCTAATCTCAAGAAGAAGAGAGAAAATCGATAGATATTGGTCAAGTTCGAGAGATTCACCAATTCGAATCATTCCCTCACCGATATGCATTGCAACTTGCTTTAAGTTGTCATACCCCAACTGGGCTGAAAGAGAAGATTTTTTTCTCAACTTTGCGTCAAAGTTTCTATAAATGACCCAAAGACTTTCATATTCATGAGTTTCGAGTTCATATGCATCTTTGTAGGTGCTTATAGCTGCTTCTTTAGGTCCAGCAAGCCTAGAGATTTCCTTTCTAAGTAATTTGGGTTTAACTAGGCGAAACGCAATTCTAGTAGGAAAGGCATAGTCACAATAGGGCCTTACTAAACGAAAGGCCTGATTGGAGGTAAGTACAAATATAGCCCACGTTTTGGCAGTTTTTTTTTCTTCTTGCTTCTGCTGTGCTTTGGTAACAGAAAAATAAACAAAAAATGCAAAATGATGGGATACATCTTCATAACTATCAAAAGGCTGGTTAGTAAGGGTTGCTACAAACTGTCCTGCTTGTGATGAGATGTGGCTTTCAGAATAGTAAACTTTTAAAGAGCAGTTATGATGCTCTGCACGATTCCAATTAGGCGTGTTAATTAAATCAAATGAACGACCTTTTTCACTTTTTGTTTCATTGTAAACGCCAACAAGGAGTTCAATGAACTTTTCAGGATCTACCGAAGCTTTAACTTTGCCAATTTGTGCGTCTTCAGCGATTAGATGAATTGCAAGTTTCCCAATTTTCATTGCACCTCTTCTGATAAAGCAAACATTTTAATATGATAAAAAGGAATACTTCAATCAAATCTTTTGGGATTTTATATTATGCAATGGGGAACTTAGTAATTAGTTTTGACTTGGACCCAAGCGTCGCGGATCTGTTCTTGATCTGCAACGACAACTGTAAACCGGAGCGTTTTAAACTCTTCACCTTCGAGGGATAAGAGCTGGAGGGTTTCTGGATCGGCCTCTAAATCGGGGATGACGTCGGTTGTTGCTGGGAAGATAGAGAAAGTGTCATAGTGGGTCTTCATGGACTGGCGTGTATAGAGATGGTTGATGAGCTGGTAAGTGAGATCTGCTTTTTTACTGGGTTTTGGAATAGCAATATTCTCGATGGTAATCACCGACCCTTCTTTGGGCATCACATACCCTACAAAGGGGAATTTTTTCATGGTTCTCCAAAGATAAGAGCTGGAGGCGACAATCGCAGCACTATTTTTGGTGGCTAGGAAGTAGTCCCCTCGAAAATCGGCATAGGCATTAACATATTTTTTCTGCTTGGTCAAAAGTGTGATGATCTCTTGCATTTGTGATTTATTAACCTCTGTAAGATCACCATAGAGATAGAATGACACCAGATGGATCATTTGAATCGGATCGTTCATCATGGTCATGTAATAAGAGATTTGATCTAAGTTAAAAAGCATGTTCCAGCTTGGATCATAGGGCTTATTAGCGAAGTATTCTTTGTCGATGCCAATCAAAAAGACTTCCCATTCAAAGGGAATTGAGTAAACGTTGCCTGGATCAAAAAAGTGATTAAGGAGTTTCGGATTGAGTTTAGAGTAGAAATTGAGCTTAGATTTATCGATCTCTTTGACAAGACCTTCTTTAATTAAGATTTCAACGCTGTAGTCAGAGGGGATAATCAGATCATAGCCATGCCCGCCCGTTGCTTTGAGTTTGACAAGCATTTCTTCATTGGAGGCATAAAAGTTCATATTAACTTTGATGCCGGTCTCTCTTTCAAATTCAGCAATCACTGTCGGCTCTAAAATGTCTCCCCAGACAAAAATATTGATGGATCTTCCGTTTGCTAGAAAAGTCTCTTCAGGCCAGTAGAGGACTCCAAAAATAAGGGCGCACCAAAATAAGAGAACGCACGCGCGGATGGCAATCTTCTTAATCATATAAAGATTTTACTCCGTGTGCTGAGTTGAAAATAAAGCATGACCATGAGGCTGCTAATAAAAAGAAGAAGGGCAGAAAGAGCATTCACAACAGGTGAGATGCCAGAGCGGATCATGGAAAGAATATAAAGGGAAAGGGTTTGCACTGAGCTTCCTGAGCAAAAGTAAGTTAAAATGAAGTCGTCAAAGGAGATGATAAAAACAAGTAGAGCGCTTGTTGTGAGTGCAGGGGTGAGGAGGGGTAGAGTTACTTTAAAAAAGGTTTGAATGGGGGTTGCACCTAGAGCAAGAGATGCTTCTGTGAGCCTCTCATCCAGTTCGAGGTATCTTGCATAGACTAAAGGAATCACAAACCCAAGCCCCAAAACGGTATGGCCCACAATTAAGGTTGCAAGCCCTAGAGAAATGGAGGCAAGGCTAAAAAACCCAAGAAGGCTGACACCAAGGACTGTTTCAGGGATGATCACGCTGCCATAAAAAAGGTTGAGGTATTTTCCAACGCGGCCGCCTTGGGCAACAAAGAAAATGAGAAAAATGCCCATAAGAACGGAAATAAATGTGGAAGAAAGGGCAATGAGTAAAGAGTTTCCGAAAGCTTTCCAGAGATAGATAGAGTCAATGAGTTCTACATACCATTTTAAGGTAAACGATTTCCAAGGAGAGGGAAACCCTTCGGTATTGAATGAGAAAACCAGCAAAACCAGAATAGGCACCCATAAGAAGAGGTATGTGCAAGCGATCATCACAAGGTGCCCAAAGCGTCCTATAGTTGCTCTTTTAGCCACGGTCCCTCACAGGTTCGGTAAATCGTCCTAAAAATTTATAAAATATAATAGCTGTGATGAGAAGGAAGGCGCAGCTGACAACCATGAAGGCAGCTCCAAGAGAGCCGGTTCCTTCAGCTAAAATATAATCTGAGACAACGTTGCCCACGAACATGATTTTATCGCCTCCCATCAGAGAGGGAATCGCAAACTCGCCAAAAGAGGGGATGTAAACTAAAAAGAAGCCGGCTCTAATCCCTCGCATGGTCAGGGGAAGGATGATGCGGCGGAAGGTTTGAAACCAGGAGGCGCCAAGGTCAAAAGAGGCTTCAATCAGACTGCTGTTAAACCTCTCTAATGAAGAGTAAATAGGAAGAACCATGAAGGGGAGGTAGTAATAAACCATCATAATCATGATCGCAAAGGGGGAGTTGAGCAGTAAAAGAGGCTCTTTAATCATGCCAACCTGTAGCAGAAGGTTATTCAAGAAACCGTGTTTCTCAAGAACATAAAACCAAGCATAAACGTGTAGTAAAAAGTTAGTCCAAAAAGGGATTAAAAGAAGAAAAAGAAGCCCGCTTTTCAGCCTTTTGCCTCTAAATGCGATAAAGTAAGCCAGGGGGTAAGCGATCAAAAAACAGAGGATTACATTGAATATGGCCATAAAAAAAGAAAGGCCGATAACTCGAAAATACAAAGGATTTAAAAAGTGTGTGATTTTAGAGAATGTAAAGCCCTCCATCACGCCATCTTCAGATATTTGAATGAAGCTGGTCACAGCAATCAGGACAAGGGGGATATAAAAAAAGAGGACCTGCCAGAGTATTGCTGGAACGCCAATCGAAAAGGGGTGTTCTGATGCTGGAGGTCTTGGGAACTTCATTTTTCTAAAATTACCACGTTTTCTTTTTGCCAATAGAGGTTAACTTCGTTGTCATAGTCGATGACTTCTTGAGGAAAATGTTCTTCATTTTGCTCGAATACTTGGAGCTTGAGGTGGTTTTTGAGCAATATATTGTACTGTGTGGACCTTCCATGATAGACAATAGATTGAACAGTGCCTTTAACAGTATTCGAGAAATTTTTTACATCTTTTTTGGAAATAAAGATTTTCTCAGGGCGGATGCTCATTAAAATATCGCACCCTTCTGTCATCCAGGGTTTAATATGAGATGCCATCAATTTAAATCGGCCGAGGTCCGGAACTTCAATTTCAGGCTCTTGAGAATCCATATTTCTTAAGATTCCACTGATAATATTGGTTGTTCCTACGAATTTAGCTACAAAAGAGGAGTGTGGGAACTCATAAATTTCTTTAGGGGTGCCGATTTGTTCGATTTCTCCTCGATGGTTCATAATAGCCATCTGGTCTGCCACAGTGAGAGCCTCAAATTGATCGTGCGTCACATAGACAAAGGTGGTTTTAAGCTTGTCTTGGAGCTCGATGAGCTCAAGGAGCATCCGTTCGCGGAGCTTGAAGTCAAGGGCAGCTAGCGGCTCATCCAAGAGAAGGACATCAGGTTCATTGACGATTGCGCGAGCTAGCGCCACACGCTGCTGCTGTCCGCCAGAGAGCTGGGAAGGTAATTTATAGATATGGTTTTCTAGGTGGAATGCTTCAAGAATTTTAAAAACTTTTTGTTCAACAACAAGCTTCGGCAGTTTTTTTAAGCGGAGGCTATAGGCAATATTATCGAACACATCTAGGTGAGGAAAAAGGGCATAGTTTTGAAAAACTATATTGATAGGCCGCTCGTGAATAGGATCATAGGTGATATCGTCATCGCCAAGGAAGATTTTTCCAGCATCGGCTTTTTCAAGTCCTGCAATTAATCTTAAAAGGGTTGTTTTTCCACATCCACTGGGTCCTAGCAAGGCAAAGAATTTCCCTGCAGGAATTGTCAGGCTTATTTCATTGATGATTAAGCCACCTTCAATCGACTTTTTGAGCTTTTCAAGCTTTATACTACGCATAGAAAAAGTGTAACGATTCTCCGACTTTGTTGCAAAAATTTTCGCATATCCTGCAGTATGTATTTCTGAGGTCTAGATGGAAAAAAGAAAAGTGATCATTGTGGGGTCGGGTCCGGCCTCTTATACAGCAGCAATTTATGCCGCAAGGGCTAACTTAGAGCCGCTTGTCTTCGAAGGCTTTTTTGTCGGTCCTGCCGGCGGACAGCTTATGACAACGACTGAGGTCGAAAATTATCCTGGCTTTCTCCAGGGAATTATGGGACCAGAGCTTATGGATATTTTTCGTAAACAAGCCGAAAAGTTTGGGACTAGCTTTATCACGGAAGATGTCACGCGCGTGGATCTCAAGCAGCATCCTTTTCTTGTTGAGTCTTCTTCGGGGACTTATTTTGGAGAATCGCTGATTATTGCGACAGGCGCCCAAGCCAAACGTTTGAATGTGCCTGGAACCGGCGATCATGAGTTCTGGCAAAAAGGCGTGACAGCGTGTGCTGTTTGCGATGGAGCGATGCCAATTTTCCGAGATAAGCATCTCTATGTTGTTGGTGGAGGCGATACAGCAGTAGAAGAGGCTCTCTTTCTAACAAAGTTTGGAAGTAAAGTATTTATTGTACATCGCCGAGATGAACTCAGAGCCTCTAAAATCATGGCAGAGCGAGCTCTCAATCATCCTAAAATTGAAGTGCTATGGAACCATGTTCTAGAAAAAGTCAGCGGGGATACAGTTGTTCGCTCAGTAACTCTCAAAGATGTCAAGACAGGCCAAACCGCGGAGCGTCCTGCAGGAGGACTTTTCTTTGCCATCGGACATCAGCCCAATACAGGATTTTTAGGCGGGCAAGTGGAACTTGAGCCTACAGGTTATATTAAAGTCGTTAAAGGAACCTCGCGCACCAATATAGAAGGCGTTTTTGCAGCCGGAGATGTGCAAGATCCTTATTATAGGCAAGCAGTGACAGCTGCAGGAAGCGGGTGCATGGCAGCGCTCGATGCAGAGAGATGGCTTTCAGCGAGAGAACATGCACCTACGTAAGCTGCTGTTTTTACTGCCTATTTCTCTTCTTGGACTCGATCGCATTCCTTGGTTTTGCAATGTCTGGGAATTTACTTTCACGCCGACCTATACCTATAGCCGGTATCCTGATGTTCAGAATGGAATTCCTAAAAAACAAACCGCTTCGCATGATCACGTTTTGAGTTTCGATCTTGGTTTTTCTCCCTCGCCGCAGTGGCAGATCGATACGGAAGTCGAATTTGCCGATACGCCGCGGCAATCAATGGGACTTCGAAGCGTAGCGTTTCAAACCCGGTATCTTTGGCTCGATGATCTTCTCGGAGATCCTGTTTCTCTGACGACAGGAGCTGTCATCCGCGGCGTTACACACCATAGTATTAAAGATGTCAGCTGTCCTTATCACTCTTATATGAACTATGAAATCAATACGGCTCTTGGCCGTGAGTGGGACCGAGGGTTCGATTGGACATTCCGTACATTTGGAGGAGCTTCTTTAGGAATTGCCAACCAAGGCTATCCATGGGCTAGTGCTTTTTGGATTATTGAAGGACAGATGCATCATGCGCATCGCCTAGGCCTTTTCGTAGACGGATCGCTGGGGTTCGGGCATCACAAGAAGGTCTTTATCAATCACTTTAACGGGTATGGCTTTATTGAACATAGAAACGTCGACGCTGGCCTAAAGTATACCTACGTTTTTGAAATATGGGGGCAGCTTTCGCTTTCCTATGCAAGACGGCTCTATGCACGCTCTTTTCCAGAAAAGGTGAACTTCTTCACCATTTCGTATATGCTTCCGTTTTCACTCTTTTAAATAAAGCGCGACTGTCGAAACATAAGCTTTGCAGTGGCTCATGGAGAGGATAACGTGAGGTTTTTTAAGCTTTTTCATGACTTTAGAAGAGAAATGAACAAGAGGTTTTCCAGCTTTATCATGAGAAATCTCAATATCTAAAAAACCGATCTCTTTTCCGAAGCCGCAGCCAAGAGCTTTAACAATCGATTCTTTTGCCGAAAACCGAGCAGCATATTGCGGCATAGGATCACGGTGTTTTTTACAGTAGGCTTGTTCTGCAGCAGTAAATATTTTTGAGATAAACGCATCGCCATTTTTTTCAATCGCCTCTTTGACGCGCTCGATTTCAACAATATCAGTTCCAACCCCTAAGACGTTCATTGGTCTTCATCCAAAGGCTCGTCGGTTGGATACTCGTCTTCTTCTCCCTCTTTGGCCACGTTACAGAAGATCATGCGGCCCGATGAGGTGTGTTTAACAGAGAGGACGCGTGCTTCAATGGTACTGTTAATGTAGTCTCCACCACCATTGACAACCACCATAGTGCCATCTTCGAGGTAGCCAACGCCTTGCCGAGGCTCTTTTCCGTACCGTTGAATCTTGATACGAATAAGCTCTCCGCCTTCCATCAGAGGTTTTAGTGCATTTGAAAGAGCGTGGAGATTGACAACCGTGATCCCTTCAATCGAGCCCATTTGAACGCGGCTGATATCCGAGCTTAAAATATTGGCATCAAGAAGTCTTGCAAGTCGGACAACTTTGCCCATCATATCTTTGACTTCAGGAAAATCGGTTTCGTGGTACCTCACTTCAACCTCAGGCATCGATTCTAGTTTTTTAACAACTTCTAGGCATCTTTTTGCCCTACTGCGGCTTGCTTCATCGCCCATTTCGGATTGTGCATACAGCTCTTTCACGACAAAACGGGGGATGAGGAGCTGGTGGTTGAGAAGACCTGTCGCTGCAAGATCAATGATACGTGGGTCGGCTAGAACCGAGATGTCTACAACGAGGTCTTTTTTCTTCTGCGATGTTTGTGTAAAACGAACAAAAGGAATGCTGACATAAAGTTCATCAGAAGAGCGCAGTGTCATAATCGTTCCAAGATAAACTCCGAATAAGATGATGGCGATTTTGATCAGCTCAATGGTATGGGGCTGCAGAAGAACTCCGATGGAACTTACTTCTAAGATTGCATGTAAAATGAGTGAGAGAGCTTGACCCATCAAATATCCGATGAAAACTCCCAAAATCGCAATATTGAACGATCGTAGATTGAATCTGCGGAAGACAAGATCAAAAGCAATCAGCACCATGCCAAAAGTAAATCCAATCCCAATTCCAAAGAGCACATTGGCAAAAGTTCTTCCAGTTGGGAGAGAAATCATGAAAAGTGTCATAAAGACAATGCTGAGCACGACAAACAATGTTCTTAAAAATGCCAGTGAAATATTCATTATTTATAATCCTTTTTTTGATGAGAGTCTATCTAGGCTCCCCTTTTTGGACAAGTAGCTCGTACTAAAATTTCTTAAAAGGTACAATGCTATCCGAAAGAGGAGATGATAATGACTGCAAGAAAATGGATGCTTGTGTCGGGACTATCGTGGCTTGCGATAGGAGCCTATTTGATGATTAAAGGGCTTAAGTGGGTGACACTTGCGATGATGCTGCCAGAAACACCGGCTTTGATGGGCTACTTTATGAAAATGACAGGCTCATTGCAGCAGGCAGCCCTTGTCTTGATTTGCATTTCACTACTTGTAGGATTTATTAAAGGACGGATGGTTC
>JACCDZ010857500.1_pt1 | contig 23036 bp, 19 predicted proteins | sample 7449551 | NCBI WGS metagenome assembly JACCDZ01 (sample SAMN15323452, study PRJNA562643) | freshwater metagenome | isolation source: river surface water | place: USA:Blue River Watershed | collected 2017-08-18 | reverse complement strand
ACGGATTTGACAAGCGAAGAACTGAAAAGAGAGTACTTCCAAAAGTGTGTACAAATCCGTGTACAAACTAAAAGAATTTATACATGGCAAACCAAGATTTTCTCAATGAAATCAATAAGCGAAGGACTTTTGCTATCATCTCGCACCCTGATGCGGGTAAAACGACTATTACCGAAAAAGTCTTATTATTCGGACAGTTGATCCAAAAGGCCGGTACGGTCAAAGGTAAAAAATCAGGCCAGTTTGCGACCTCTGACTGGATGGAAATGGAAAAAGAACGGGGTATTTCTGTAACTACCTCGGTTATGCAATTTCCATATGCCGACTGTTTGGTCAACTTATTAGATACGCCAGGCCATGAAGACTTTTCTGAAGATACCTACCGCACTTTAACGGCAGTGGACAGTTGCTTAATGGTGATCGATGGCGCTAAAGGTGTCGAAGAGCGCACTATTAAATTGATGGAAGTCACTCGGCTGCGAGACACGCCAATTATCACATTCATGAACAAAATGGACCGAGATATCCGCGATCCGATTGATTTGCTTGATGAAGTCGAAAGTGTTTTAAAAATCGCCTGTGCTCCAATTACATGGCCAATTGCCTCAGGCAAAGAGTTTAAAGGCGTTTATCACATTTTACGTGATGAAATCGTGTTTTATAAATCAGGGTTTGGCCATACCATCCAAGAAGTAGATGTGATCAAGGGCTTACATAACCCAGAACTTGATGCGCGTATTGGTTATTACGCCCAAGAGCTGCGAGATCAGATGGAACTTGTGCAGGGTGCAAGCCACGAATTTGACCAAGAAGCGTTCCTCAAAGGTGAACTGACGCCGGTGTTTTTCGGTACCGCACTTGGTAACTTTGGTGTTGATCATATGCTTGATGGCTTAACCGATTGGGCGCCAGCACCACAGCACCGAGCAACGACTAGTCGTCAGGTTGAGCCCGTGGAAGAAGCATTCTCAGGTTTCGTCTTTAAGATCCAAGCCAACATGGATCCTAAGCATCGCGACCGCGTGGCGTTTTTGCGTATTTGTTCGGGTAAGTACGAAAAAGGCATGAAAATGCATCACGTGCGGATCGGCAAAGACGTATTAGTCCCACACGCTCTAACCTTTTTAGCTGGCGATCGTGAGCATGTGGAAGAAGCATTCCCTGGCGATATCATTGGTTTACATAACCACGGCACCATTCAAATTGGTGATACTTTCACCGGCGGCGAGAAATTTAATTTCACTGGTATTCCTAACTTTGCGCCAGAGTTATTCCGCCGTATTCGGTTGCGTGATCCGTTAAAGCAAAAACAACTACTGAAAGGCCTAGTGCAATTGTCGGAAGAGGGCGCAGTGCAAGTGTTCCGGCCTTTAGATAACAACGATTTGATTGTTGGTGCTGTTGGTATTCTGCAGTTTGACGTGGTAGTTCATCGATTGAAGTCTGAGTATAACGTTGATGCTATTTATGAAAGTGTGAACGTCAGCACCGCTCGTTGGGTTTATTCCGATGATGGGAAAGCGCTGGATGAATTTAGAAATAAAGCCAGTAGCAATTTAGCGCTCGATGGCGGCGATAACTTAAGTTATTTAGCGCCGACCATGGTCAATTTGAACCTGTCTATGGAACGTTATCCGAAGATTAAATTCCATAAGACCCGCGAACAAACCTACGCAGGTAAGGCTTAATAAAGATGAATATCAAACAGTTATTATCAGACAAAACGCAAGCAGCAATGATTGCTGTGGGCCTGCCAGCAGATACTAATACGGCAGTCACGCAAAGCACTAAAGTTGAATTTGGCGATTACCAAATTAACGGCGCTATGGCTGCGGCGAAACTTTTAAAAACCAATCCACGCGCGTTAGCCGAGCAGTTAATTGCGAAGTTAGACCTCGGTGACATTGCGGAAAAAGTTGAAATTGCCGGCCCAGGCTTTATTAACGTTACTTTGAATAAATCTTGGTTAGCAGCACAAACTGCTCCAGCCTTGGTTGATGCGCGGTTAGGTGTTTCAGCCAACGCGCATGCTCAAACCGTGGTTGTGGACTATTCAGCACCAAACCTCGCCAAAGAAATGCATGTCGGCCATTTACGCTCAACCATCATTGGTGATGCCGTGGTTCGCGCTCTTGAATTCTGGGGCGATACCGTGATCCGGCAAAATCACATGGGTGATTGGGGGACGCAATTTGGTATGTTGATTGCGCATCTCGAAGACAAACTAGCGGCAGGGGTTGATTTAGAAACTGTTGCGCTGGCAGATTTAGAAGATTTCTACCGCGAAGCAAAAAAACGCTTTGATGATGAAGCTGGTTTTGCAGACAAATCGCGTGATTATGTAGTGAAATTGCAAGGTGGCGACGCGCACTGTCAAAAACTCTGGCAGTTGTTTATCGATACTTCGATTAAACATAGCGAAGAAGTGTATCGCACCTTGAACGTGACTTTAGGTCATGATCATATCAAGCCAGAATCCGCATACAATGCAATGTTGCAGCCGATTGTCGACGGTTTAAAAGCATCCGGACTTGCCGTTGAAGATCAAGGCGCGTTAGTGGTGTTTTTGCATGAGCTAGCGGATAAAGAGGGCAACCCTTCGCCGTTTATTATCCAAAAAACTGGCGGCGGCTTTTTATATGCAACCACAGATTTGGCGGCGTGCCAGTATCGGAGCCACGAATTAAATGTCGATCGCGTCATTATTTTCACCGATGCGCGCCAAGCATTGCATTTCAAACAAGTTGAATTAGTCGCACGTAAAGCGAACTTATTGCGCGCTGAAACTGCGTATGAACATTGCCCGTTTGGCACCATGATGGGCGAAGATGGCAAACCATTCAAAACCCGGACTGGCGGTACGGTTAAACTTGCCGAATTGCTAGAAGAGGCTGTCGTTCGCGCAGATTCTGTGGTTTCGCAAAAAACTACTGAATTATCAGCAGATGAAATTGCCGAAGTTGCGCGTAAAGTCGGTATTGGCGCCGTGAAATTTGCCGATTTGTCAAAGAACCGCACTTCTGATTACATTTTCAGCTGGGACTCAATGTTGAGTTTTGAAGGTGCGACAGCCCCGTATTTGCAATATGCCTATACGCGGGTTCGCAGTATCCTGCGTCGTGCGCAGGTCGCTGACGATTTCGCCGCAGCACTTGTCATCGAAGCAAGCCAAGAAAAACAGTTGGCGTTGAAGGTTCTGCAGTTTGAAGAAACCTTGCTGCAGGTGATTAAAGATGCGCAGCCAAATTTACTCTGTAATTACCTCTATGAACTGGCAAGCTTATACATGACTTTCTACGAAGCATGTCCAATTCTGAAAGATGGCATTGAACCAAGCGTACGTGATAGTCGTTTAATGCTCAGTATCGGCGTATCTAGACTGCTAGCGCAGGGCTTAGATTTGCTCGGTATTGAAGTGATGGAACGGATGTAAAAAAGCGCTTCGGCGCTTTTTTTATCGGTTTTTCTGGCGATGTGTCCTCGCATTGCTCAAAACCTGTCTCGAAAGTGTGCTTATTTGGAGTGGTATTAGATGAAAATCGACGATATTCGCCGTAGTTATGTCAAAGATAAATTAGAGCTGGATAAGCTTAATGCCGATCCTTTTGTCCAATTTGAGCGTTGGTTACAAGACGCTATCGCAGCTGAACTGCCAGATCCGACCGCGATGTGTGTGGCAACAGTTGATGCAGAAGGTCAGCCGTCACAGCGTTTGGTTTTGCTAAAAGACGTCAGTTCGTCGGGTTTTGTGTTTTACACTAATTTAGGCAGTCGTAAAGCTACGGAACTTTCTGAAAATCCGAAAGTTTGTTTACATTTTCCGTGGCATCCATTGGAGCGCCAGGTGATTGTCTATGGTACTGCTGAACGAGTTCCAAGCAGCCAAGTATTGAAATACTTCTTATCGCGGCCAAAGGAAAGTCAATTGGCGGCGTGGGCTTCAGAGCAAAGCCGGCCGGTTTCCACTCGCCAAGCCTTGATGCAAAAGTTCGCTGAGATAAAGCACAAATTCGAACACGGTGAAGTGCCAGTGCCATCGTTTTGGGGCGGTTTTTTAGTGGTGCCACATAAAATTGAATTTTGGCAAGGCGGTGAACATCGTTTGCACGATCGTTTTATGTATCAGCGTCAAGTCGATGATACCTGGCAGATTGAGCGGTTGTGTCCTTAATTGCTTCAGCTGTTTGATAGTCACTGCCATCTCGATTTACCAGAGCTTGTCACCGATTGGCAGGCTCATTGGCAACGCGCGCAAGCAGCGGGGGTAGCGGCTTGTTTGGTGCCAGCCGTGTCTGCCGCGCATTGGCAGGGACTTTTGCAACTGGCTCTACAAAAAACGAATGTTTTTGTCGCGGTAGGCATTCACCCTTGGTGGGCAGCTCAAGCTAAACTTGATGATTTAACGACATTAGAATCCACACTGCAAGCGAATCGCCAGATCTGCGCAGTAGGCGAAATCGGGTTGGATTTTGCATTATCAGACAGCACATTCGCCGCGCAGCATGCATTGTTTTCGGCGCAGGTCGCAATTGCCAACCGCTTTCGGATGCCAATTATTTTGCACCATCGCAAAAGCCAACCGCAGTTACTGGCCGAGCTTAAGCGGCAGCAATTTAGTCATGGCGGAATTTTGCATGCTTTTTCAGGAAGTTATGCTCAAGCTACTGCTTTTATTGACCTAGGGTTTAAGCTTGGAATTGGCGGGACTATCAGCTATGAGCGAGCGCAGAAAACTAGAAACACCGTGCAGAAACTGCCGTTAGATTGTTTGGTTTTAGAAACCGATGCACCAGCAATGCCACTTGCTGGGCATCAAGGTCAAATCAATACTCCTGCGCATTTGGTTGAAGTATTTGCATGTTTGCAGGCTTTAAGATCTGAGCCTGCCGCCCATTTACAACAGGCGCTTTGGCTTAACACTCTGGCAGCGCTGAAACTTAATCAGGCTGATTTGGTTTTATAGTTGCAGTGTGATCAACAGGCTGCGCATGAAAGCGTTCCGTAGGCATGTGCTCTGGGCTATCAATGGCGGCATGGTGCAGTTGACGGTTAGTGACTAGATAATGCGATAACCACTGCAAACTGCTGCGCAACATGATGCCTATCACCAAGGCAAATGCACACATCCACATTAGTTGACTCATCAATTCATGCCAATTGTTCGCGACGGTGCCAAAACTCGCTTCTTGTTTTAAACTAATCCGAATGTAGCCAAGCAACTGATCGTTTTGATAAATTTCTTGAACCATCGGTTGCAGCACAACGCTGTGTTGCGGCGCAAACAATAAATTGGCGGGTTCAGTTTCCCCGGATTCACTTAATCGCACGCCATTGGCGTCATACACCACAACATCGTGTAAATACGGGTTTGAAGCCATCTGTTGTGTTAGCGCCTTAAGGCCTTCAAGTTGGTCGTTTTCAATCAAATACGCTGCGGTTTGTGCTAACGCTTTTAGCGTTTCGCGCATTAACACTGAGCTTTGCTGGGCGAATAATTGTTCACCTTGGCGATCGGTTTGTTGCCACCAATGGCTAAGCACTAGGCAGCCGATTAGTGCCAGCAAAAATTGCAGGCTTCGAAAGAATAACGCCGGCTTTTTCCGACTTTTCGCAGCAGATGATTTCATTTTATCGACAGAACAGACTGACAGACTTTGAATTTTGTCGGTAGAATGCCAGAGAGACTAATAGAAGTACAGGTGAAACAGTGAGCTTTTTCTGGGAATGGAACCGGGAGCGCCCCGAGCAAGATAGATTAGCCGAGCTTTTGCTACAGGAAAAAACTTGGCAAGTTGCGGCAACTACACAAGGCTTTTGCCTCAGTACAGCGCAAGAAAAACCGGCACAAGCGGTAGTCAGATTTTTTGCCGGTAAGCTTAATGCAATAATGTTAGATGCGTTGCAGCTTTTACTGAACACTTCTGAGCAACAAATTCAAATTAGCGAGCGCCTAGTACATGCCGATTTACCCGCCACCGTTGAATTGCGCTTAAGTACTGCGATATCTGATGCTTGCGTTGCGCAGATCCGAGAATTCGCCGCTAGCTGGCAGCTTGAAGTGGTTTGCTTAGCCGCACCAGTCTTACTAAACCAACCCGGTTTATTAGTCATGGACATGGATAGCACCGCCATCCAAATCGAATGCATTGATGAAATCGCTGCCTTAGCTGGGGTAGGCGAGCAAGTTGCGGCAGTCACCAAGCGCGCGATGAACGGTGAACTCGATTTTGCGATGAGTTTGCGCGAGCGTGTTGCAGCGCTTAAAGGTGCAAAGTCAGAGATCCTGGCAAAAGTGCTTGCCGATCTACCTTTAATGCCAGGCTTAGCCGACCTAGTTGAAACATTGTTAGCCCGTCAATGGCGGGTGATGATTGCATCCGGTGGTTTTACCTATTTTACCAATGCCTTGAGGGAACAATTAGCCCTCACCGCGACATTTGCGAATGAACTTTCCATCGTCGACGGGGTACTGACCGGCGAGGTCATTGGCGCTATTGTCGATGCGGATCGTAAAGCGCAAGTCGTGACGGAGCAGTCGGCAAAGTACCAGATTAGTCCGGCGCAAACAGTCGCAATCGGCGATGGTGCGAATGATTTGCCAATGTTGGCTGCAGCTGCGCTTGGGGTTGCGTTTCACGCAAAACCGGTAGTGCAGGCTAAAGCCAAGGTCGCAATCCGCAAAGGCTCGTTATTACAACTGCTTTATGCGTTGGATGAACAAGATTGGCGCTTATGAAGCATTCACAAAGCTCAAGTTATCTCGATTTAGGCCAGTACAAGCTTCATCTTCGCAATCTGCTGCCGCTGAAGCCTTCGCAAGCACCGGTGTTAATGTTACATGGTGCTATTGAAAATGGTCGCATCTTCTATAGTCAATCAGGTAAAGGGCTTGGCTGCTTTCTGGCTGATCAGGGTTTCCCAACCTATTGTGCAGATTTTGCCGGCCGTGGATTGTCCAAACCAACGGTCAAAGATGGCTTGGCCCACTCGCAGAATCAGCTAATTTGTGGGGATATCCCAGCGCTGATTGATGCGCTCTATCAGCAGCATCAGCAACCTTTGCACATTATCTGTCATTCATGGGGTGGTGTGGTGTTGGTTGCTAGCCTTTTACGCTTTGCGCATCTTCGCCATAAAGTGCAAACGCTGGTATGTTTTGGAACAAAACGGCAGATCACCGTGCAAAGTTTACAACGCAAGTTACAAATTGACTTGGTGTGGAACCGCCTCGCGCCTTGGTTATGCCGCAAATTTGGTCATTTGCCGGCGAAGAAACTGAAATTGGGTGCGGATGATGAGCCGACCCAATATCTGATGGACACCATCGCTTGGATTAAGCCGTCGCCTTTTTGTGATGTAACTGACGGGTTTGACTATGAACTTGCCGGACGTGAGGTTGTTGATTGGCCAAGAAGTCAATTTATTGCCGCAGTGAACGACAAAGTGCTTGGTCATGCGACTGATGTTCAACATTTTATGCGTGAGGCAGGATTGGCGGCTGTAGAGTTCAGGTTATTGGGGAGGGCGCATGGCAATGCTGAAGATTACGACCACATCTCAATGCTGACTCACCCTGCAGCGAAACATGATCATTTCCCTGAACTGGTGAAATGGCTTCAGCACCCCTAAGCGTTCAATTGCTGTTCTTGTGCTTGAATAAATTCGCGGCGTTTTTCAACCTGCCGCTGAATTTGTTCAGCAGGGACGCCGTAACGCAATAAGATTTCATCACTAATGTCGATGACGTCACCAACGCCAACGACACTCCAAAGTTCTTCTTCAAGCACCTTCGCTTTATGAATTGCATAGACACTAACGTAACTTAATTCTTTATTGATATGTTCAGTGTCTGGACGACCTGTGCGTGACAGGAAAATCCTAAAACAAAATAACAAGTCATTCGCCAAAGCATCTTGCACGAAGTATTGGCGCGCCTGCGCCGTTTTTAGGTCAAAATCATATTCGGTCACAAAACTTTGTTCCATTTTGCTCTGACCTTGCCGGAAGCGAATAAATAACTCGAAGCTTTTCGGTGCGTCCTGGCGTTTCATCAATTTCAGTTGGTTGGCAAAATGCAGGTTGGTCGCGTTATTCTTTAGCATCGGCTGCAAATTGAATTTCTGCTGCTTGTCATGAAAAATGCCTAACAACCGGTGCAAGTTGTTCGGTTCAGCGCCACGGCCTATCACATTTAAATCATAACGAATGCCGTGGCGATGCATAAAAAATGGGAAGCTATTGAGTGCTTTCACGTACATGTTGCGTAACGCCTGGCCAAGCCCCGCAAATTTGGGTGTTTCTTCAGCTAAAGTCAGTTTTGCTCGATTGCTCTTTATTAGCTGTTCGAAAAATAAACGACCTTGGTGCGGAGTTTCACCTTCAATGATCCTTAGGTTCATCACCAGTTGGCTTTTACTCACGGCCATCACTTCGTACTCGAGGTCGGTTAAGCCATATTTGCTGGAGATTTTTTGCATGTCTGGCAATGCGAGTTGAACCTTGTCGCCTTTTTGATACGAAATGGTTTCGCTAACTTCGATTTGTAGGCCCTTACTTGAGAAGTCTCGAGTAATGGCTTCAATGTAATGCTGAGAATTCACCTTGAGCATTACTTTAGTTTTATATAAAAAACGCCCTTCGGCTCGAAGGTTTACATATTGCACGGCAACAGATTCGAGCGGGGGAATTTCATCGAGTTTTGGATGGCCGTAAACTTTTAATTGGCCTAATAACGACTCATCGAAGCTAATTTGTTGATATAACAGAGTACTTTCTTGTTGGGTAATGTCGGTTAAACAAGCAACATAACGAAAGTCTTGGATCATGTTCTGCACCAACTGCGGTGGCGGTTGGTTCAGTTTCGAAATTTCTGAATCTGCGCTATCTGGTAGCGACAACAACACATGGGCATCTGCCGGGTGAGTCCGATGCACAACTAAGTGGAATACTCGCCAGCTCGGCTTTTGCGCGCCAAACCCGAAAAATACATTCTGTAAATGCGGGGTTTGTGCCAGTTCGTCGGCGGTTGCTGAATAATAATAAAGTTTGCCTTTTGCCGCATGGGTAAAGCAATACAAGGTTGTTGAGCGCTCAAGCGGCGCTTTCCCCAAACAGGCTTTTAAGCGTTTTCCTGAAAGAATTTGGATTAATACTGATAACTGGCGCTCGTCTTGAAAGTACTGCACCAGTTGGCGGTTATTCTCAGTTGTTAGTGCACAAATAGGCACAGGGAAACCGTCTCTGACCGCTAAAAATACCGGTAGAGAACTGATTCGTGGCAGGTAAAATTGTTCATAACCCTTCACCACTACCGCATCTAAGGTATTGTCTAGATTTACTTTATATCGACGTTTATTGCCATTGATAAAGTTTTTGAGAAAATCAGCGAAGCCTTTGTTTTCATTTTCGGTGATGCGTTTAACTCGGACATACTGCGCGCGCTCAACTACTTCGGTATCAAGCACCAAATAGGCAATTCCGTTATCGTTACCCAGGGTAAATTCTTGTTCCAAGCCGCGAAAGAAAATGGCAATTTTTTGCCCTGCTTGCAACCGTCGGCTATTTGGCACCTTGAGTTTGCTGCCCGATACCGATAAATCGACAGTGCTAGCCTGAAAGTGCTCGCCATCTTCGGCTTCGATTTCAATGTCGATAATAAAATTCATCCGCTCTTCGCCGCGGCTGCAATAGCTGGCAAATTGAATCAGACTTGGGCCAGCTTTTTCATCTTCAGCGTTTTCAGCTGCGGGTTCTTTGGCAAGTAGGGGATCACCGGAAATAACAGCTTGAATGCGTTGATTAGTTTCTTGTTTGTGGCGGACCCGATAGTTGTTATCGGTGTTGGTGACTTCTTCGTACAGCCCTAGTGTGTATTGACCGTAGCGTTTAATGCCGCGTTCAAATGCTTTGATGGCGGTGTCGTCCATATAATGAGTTTTGCCTTTATGTTCATAAGGGCGCACTTCACCGTCAACTTTCCCACGCAGATCAATGTAATAACCACAAGGCTGGCCTAATCGTTTCAGTTCCATTTTCAATAAGAACTGTTTTGGCTTTGGGATCTCGGCGGTTAAAATATTAAATACTTCACTGAACTCACTGGTATTCAGTAAAGGTTTTAACCGTTCGATGATCCCTGCAAAGGGTTGTAAATCTGGTGTGGTCATTGTGCTCTAGTCAGCCGCAACATTGCCGCGTCATGTGTTAATATTGATTTTCAAAAGCAATTATTATACCAATCAACATAAATCTATAAGAGTATCTGAAGGCTGACAAGCTCCTTGCGTTAGATAACTGTTATAGATTGATGTTTTTGCAGAAAATTGTCACTAAGATTAGCACGCGATTGTTGAGATAGATATTCGGATCTAGAGGATGAGATGGCGAAAATAAAAAGCGCTTATGTATGCAACGATTGTGGCGCAGATTTTATGCGATGGCAGGGACAATGCACTGAATGCGGTGCTTGGAATACCATCAGCGAAGTGCGAATGGCACAAGTCAGTAATAAAACACGCCGGGATGGCGGATATGCAGGGGCGACGGCGGCACAAGTGGTGCGACTTGATCAGGTCGATTTACAGGAAGTTCCGCGGTTTAGCTCTGGTTTTGCCGAATTCGATAGGGTGCTGGGCGGCGGTATAGTCCCTGGGTCTGCGATTTTGATTGGTGGCAGTCCAGGCGCCGGCAAAAGTACCTTATTGCTGCAAATTATGTGCGTATTGGCCAGCCAAGGTCCGGCGTTATATGTCACTGGTGAAGAATCGCTGCAACAAGTTGCAATGCGCGCCCACCGCTTAGGATTACCTACCAATCAACTGAAAATGTTGGCAGAAACTCAAGTTGAGACGATTTGTCAGCTAGCTCAGCAAGAAAAACCGCGCATTATGGTTATCGATTCAATCCAAGTGATGCAGATGGCAGATATTCAAAGTGCGCCCGGCAGTGTGTCGCAGGTGCGTGAAAGTGCCGCTTTTCTGACGCGATTTGCTAAACAACAACAAGTCGCTGTGATCATGGTGGGGCATGTGACCAAAGATGGCTCGCTGGCAGGCCCGAAAGTGTTGGAACACTGTATTGACTGTTCGGTTTTATTAGATGGTGATTCTGATAGTCGTTTTCGAACATTACGGGGCCATAAAAACCGTTTTGGCGCCGTGAATGAGCTCGGTGTATTTGCCATGACTGGTCAAGGCATGCGTGAAGTAAAAAATCCATCGGCAATTTTCCTAAACCGTGGCAAGGAAGACGCGCCGGGGTCTTTGGTCATGGTACTTTGGGAAGGAACAAGGCCATTATTGGTTGAAATTCAAGGGCTTGTTGACTATTCGGCGCTTAACAACCCGCGTCGTGTAACGGTCGGTATGGAGCTTAATCGGTTATCAATGTTGCTTGCTGTCATGCATCGCCATGCTGGCATCCAAATGTCTGACCAAGATGTGTTCGTCAACGTTGTTGGCGGGGTTAAAGTGAATGAAACAGGCGCTGATTTGGCGACCTTGCTGGCGCTAGTTTCCAGTTTTAGAAACAAGGCGCTCCCAATGGAGTTAGTCGTGTTTGGAGAAGTCGGTTTATCTGGAGAAATTAGACCGGTTCCTAGTGGACAAGAAAGATTGCGGGAAGCGGCAAAACACGGTTTTACTCGTGCAATTGTGCCGTTAGCAAATGTGCCGAAGGATGCGATTCCGGGGATGACTGTGGTTGGGGTTACCAAGCTTACTGAAGCTTTGGATGCTTTATAGCGCTGCTCGGTATTTCCGGCATAAAAAAACCCGCGCAAGCGGGTTTTTTTAGCAACGGCGTTTTAGCCTTGTTGTTCTGGGAAATTAAGCTTCAACACCGCTTGGGTATCGTCGCGTAATTTCGTTAAGCCCAATTCGTTGTAGCTATACACCATCAACTCAAGTGCTTTTGGAACTAATGGTGAATCACGGTAAAACTCAACGATATAACGCGCCCGGTTAGCGGCAGCTAAGTGAGCACCGCGCCGCGAGTAGTAATCAGCGATCAGCAGTTCATGGCGCACTAGTTTTTCTTTAATTTCGATCATTTTACTTTTGCCATCAGCGGCGTAGCGGCTTTTCGGAAAAGTATTGGTCAAAATTTTAAGATCTTCGAACGCTTGCTTGGTGCTGGCTAAATCACGGTCCGCACGGTCAATGCCAAAAAACTCTTGGAAAGCGTTAGCATCACTGCGAATGTTGTTAACCGCGCGCATGTAATAGACGTAGTCCAAATCTGGGTGATTTGGGTTTAAACGGATAAAACGGTCTATACTTGCCAACGCTTGTTTGATGTCGCCTGACTGGGTGTAGGCGTAGATCAGGTCAAGTTGAACTTGTCGAGAGATTGGCCCAAATGGAAACTGACCTTCCATTCTTTTTAATAGTTCAACGGCTCTACCGTATAAACCACTGTCTAAAACAATTTTGGTTTCATTGTAGGCTTGCTGGGCGGTCTGGTTAGTATTGACCAATTCTTCTTGTTCTTTCTTCGCGGCGCAGCCTGAAATTGCTGCGCTTAAACATAAAATGGCAATTATTTTCGCTTTCATTGAAAAATCCACTACTACTTCAGCCAATTGGCTGTCTAGTCGCTCATAAAATCGTTAAAATAGGCAGAATACACCGATTCTAACCCAGACTGTTCGGGTATGCACACAGGATAACTGGTTCCGACATGACAAAACAGATAAAACTTACAGAAATTGTTCCTGATCATCTATTCGGTAAACGATTAGATCAGGTCTTGGCCGAAATGTTCCCGGATTATTCAAGATCTCGGATAAAAGAATGGATTTTGGCTGGCTGGGTCAATGTAAACAACCGGATGTGTGATACGCCTCGGGAAAAATTGTTGGGTGGCGAGCATATTGAAATTAATGCTGAGCTGCCAGATGATGAACGTTTTGAAGCAGAACCTATTGATTTAAATATTGTTTATGAAGATGAGCATATTTTAGTGATCAATAAACCAGCAGGGCTCGTGGTCCATCCTGGTGCCGGCAACCATGATGGTACTTTATTAAACGCGTTGTTACACCACTGCCCAGGCATCGCCGAAGTGCCGCGTGCAGGGATTATTCACCGTTTGGACAAAGATACAACCGGTTTGATGGTGGTTGCTAAAACCATTCCAGCGCAAACACATCTTGTTGAAATGATGCAAAATCGCGAAATCACGCGCGAATATGAAGCAATTGCGCACGGAGCTATGACTGCTGGCGGGATGGTTGACGAACCTATTGGTCGTCACCCAACAAAACGCACGCACATGGCGGTGACGTCAAGCGGTAAACCGGCGGTAACTCATTACCGAGTTATGGAAAAGTTTCGTAATCACACGCGTTTACGGTTGCGTTTGGAAACAGGTCGGACTCACCAAATTCGGGTACACATGACTTACATCAACTACCCATTGGTTGGCGATCCGGTCTACGCAGGTCGGCCAAGACCACCACGGAAAGCTGATGAGAAGTTATTGGCTGTGTTGCGGGCATTTAAGCGCCAAGCATTGCATGCTGCGATGTTACGTCTTGCACATCCTATCACGCTGGAGTTGTTGGAATGGCATGCGCCGATCCCTCAGGATATGGTAGAGCTTACCTTAGCATTGCGTGAAGATACGGCGATCCACGGCATGGATAACCAATAATGTCGACGACACCGTTTGATTTGATAGTACCCAACTGGCCTGCGCCTAGTTGGGTACTTGCAGGATCTACTACACGCAGTGGTGGGGTTTCTGACGGTGTGTTTGCCAGTTTGAATCTAGGTGACCACGTCGGTGATCACCCTGAATCAGTTGCAAAAAATCGAGCCTTGCTGAAAAAAGTAGCGAATTTGCCAGCAGAGCCTGCTTGGTTACAACAAGTGCATGGCACCGAAATTCTGCAACTGTCGACGTGGCAGGGCGGGATTGTTGCTGCAGATGCAAGCGTGAGCGAGCAGGCGGGCCAAGTTTGTTTAGTGATGACTGCTGATTGTTTACCTGTTTTATTTTGTTGTCCAAAGACCAAGCAAGTCGCCGCAGCGCATGCCGGCTGGCGTGGGCTTTGTGATGGCATTCTAGAGAAAACCTTATCGCATTTTAGTAACCCTTCAAGTGTATTGGTTTGGCTTGGTCCGTGTATTGGCCCCAGTGCTTTTGAAGTCGGTGAGGAAGTGCGGCAACAGTTTTTGGCCAATAGTGCTGTCGCAGAGGCCGCGTTTATCCGCAGCGCGAATCCAAGTAAATGGTTGGCGAATTTGGCTTTGTTAGCTCGTCAGCGTTTAACCGCTGCTGGTGCTACTGAGATTTACGGCGGTGATCGTTGTACTTTTACTGAGTCAAAACAATTCTTTTCTTATCGGCGTGACGGGCAAACCGGACGCATGGCCAGCTTTATTTGTATTCAAGCGGACTAACCGCAGTTATTTTTGACGCAAGTCAAATTTTTGACGTTCACTGCTTGAATTTGCAACAACGACTCCCCATCCTATGAATAACCGAGTTATTCGTCAGGAGTTCATGATGCGTTTAGAACGATTCACCAGTAAATTTCAAGAAGCTATAGCGACTGCTCAGTCATTAGCACTGGGCCGTGACCATCAATTCATAGAACCTGTGCATTTACTGCACGCGATGCTAAACCAAGATGGCGGATCTGTTCGCGATTTGCTCAGCAAAATTGGTGTCAACCTGCACGACCTCCGCTCCAAAATTAGCCAATCAATCGAGCGTTTGCCGCAGGTTGAAGGAACTGGTGGCAACCTGCAGTTATCATCTGCGATGATTAACTTGTTGAATTTATGTGATAAATCAGCCCAAAAGCGGAAAGACCAATTTATATCCAGCGAGCTCTTTGTACTGGCCGCTTGTGAAGATGCCGGCGAACTGGGTATTTTATTACGCCAACTTGGTGTGCATAAAGAACGGGTGGAAACTGCGATTGACCAGTTGAGAGGTGGGCAAAAAGTTGACGATGCCAACGCGGAAGATACTCGCCAAGCGCTGAGTAAATATACCATCGATTTAACTGCACGCGCCGAAGCCGGGAAATTGGATCCGGTGATTGGTCGCGATGAAGAAATTCGTCGCTGCATTCAAGTTTTGCAACGCCGTACCAAAAATAACCCGGTATTGATCGGTGAGCCAGGCGTTGGTAAAACAGCCATTGTTGAAGGACTTGCCCTTCGAATCATCAACAAAGAAGTCCCGGAAGGTTTAAAAAATAAACGCGTTTTGTCTCTAGATTTAGGCGCATTATTGGCTGGCGCGAAATATCGGGGTGAATTTGAAGAACGCTTAAAAGCCGTGCTTTCTGAACTTGCCAAGGAAGAAGGGCAAGTTATTCTATTTATTGATGAAATTCATACCATGGTCGGCGCCGGTAAAGCAGATGGTGCTATGGATGCGGGTAATATGCTAAAACCGGCATTAGCCCGTGGCGAGTTGCATTGTTTAGGCGCTACAACGCTTGATGAATATCGCAAATATATCGAAAAAGATGCGGCGCTTGAGCGACGCTTTCAAAAAGTATTGGTGGAAGAGCCTTCAGTCACCGATACCATCGCGATATTACGTGGCTTAAAAGAGCGTTATGAGTTGCACCACGGTGTCGACATTACCGACACTGCAATTGTTGCTGCGGCGACACTTTCACATCGGTATGTTGCTGACCGGCAGTTGCCGGACAAAGCCATTGATTTGATTGATGAAGCGGCGTCAAGCATCCGGATGCAAATGGATTCCAAACCGGAAGTATTGGACCGTTTAGAGCGGCGCATCATACAACTTAAGCTTGAAGAAAATGCCATGGCCAAAGAAACTGATGAAGCCAGTATCAAGCGCCGTGATGCCATTTTAGAGCAGATATTAGAACTTGATAGCAAATACAATGAGCTTGACGAAGTCTGGAGCTCTGAAAAAGCCGCATTGCAAGGCACACAAAATATCAAAGCTGTTCTTGAGCAAGCACGGCTTGATATGGAAGTTGCACGCCGTGCTGGCGACTTAAATCGGATGTCGCAGCTGAAATATGAACGAATTCCTGCTTTAGAAAAACGCTTAGATTTAGCGGCGCAAGCTGAAATGCACGAAATGACTTTATTGCGCAATAAAGTCACCGAGCAAGAAATTGCTGAAGTATTGTCAAAAGCTACCGGAATTCCGGTCAGCAAAATGCTTGAGGGCGAGCGCGATAAATTACTGCGGATGGAGCAAGCGCTTGCAAAGCGTGTGGTTGGTCAAGCAGAAGCGGTCAGCGCTGTGTCTAATGCCATTCGTCGTTCTCGTGCAGGTTTGTCTGATCCTAATAAACCAATTGGCTCCTTTTTATTTTTAGGACCAACTGGGGTTGGCAAAACTGAATTGACCAAAGCTCTCGCGCATTTCTTATTCGATAGCGAGGATGCAATGGTTCGCATCGACATGTCCGAGTTTATGGAAAAACATGCAGTATCCCGTTTGGTTGGTGCCCCGCCAGGTTATGTTGGCTATGAAGAAGGTGGCTACTTGACCGAGGCAGTTCGTCGTCGGCCTTATTCGGTGATTCTGCTAGATGAAATAGAAAAAGCGCATCCTGATGTGTTCAATATTCTTTTGCAAGTGCTTGATGATGGTCGTTTGACCGATGGCCAAGGCCGAACTGTCGATTTTAAAAACACGGTTATTATTATGACGTCGAATTTGGGGTCGGATTTAATCCAAGAGCATTATCACGAGCAAAGTTATGAACAAATGAAGCAGATGGTGATGCAGGTACTGGCGCAACAGTTCCGGCCGGAATTCATCAACCGGGTTGATGAAACTGTGGTATTCCATCCGCTTGACCATGCGCAAATTAAGCATATCGCGGCTATTCAGTTGGAAAGGTTACGTCAACGTCTGGTGGATAGACAATATCAATTAGAAGTGAGTGATGCCGCACTGACCTTGATTGCCTCCGTAGGGTTTGACCCAGTATTTGGTGCGCGACCATTAAAAAGAGCAATTCAGCATTATGTCGAAAATACTTTAGCGCACAGTCTATTACGAGGCGACATTTTGCCAAATAGTGTAATTGTGATTGATGTGCTGAACGGCGAGCTGTCGGTGAGTTCAAAACCGCAAACTGTATAAACTGCAGCACTATCCTCGATAAAGCAAACTGCAATGTTCGCTTTATCGGGGAAATTCCATAACTCACTTCGAGCAATAAAAGTCGACCTGCGTTTTTGCTAAGGCTTGATGCTCGGCCAGCGCCGTTTTATCTAGAAGTTCTGATCCGCCGCTAGCTGTCTGCACATAAACAGGTTTGTCTTGTGCCAAGATCTGCAGATTTGATTGCGCGCGTTCACAATTTCGTTGCCGCTCAGTAGCCGACAACGTTGCACTTGCATCATCTTTGGTGTTCGCTAAATTGTTCGTATTAGCGTCATCTTTGACTGTCTGGCGATTCGATGAAACCGTAATAGTCTCAAAAGGAAGATTGGTTGGTGGAATGTGGCCAACATGCAGTTCATTGTTGGCATCGCGCCAACGATACATTTGTTTTTCTTCGGCAATGACCTGAAAACAAAGCAACACGGACAATATCACCAACAAAGCATTCATGAATCAAGCTCCTCAACGAGGGTAGTCAATACGCTGTGATTTGAGTGTAAGTCAAGCTCGCCAAAAACAGGAAGTTTCGTTGGCGGTTTTTTGTTCGAATTCAATAGTTGTCTAATTTTGCTTACTTGGCGAAGCGAAAGCCCAGTGTTACAGTAGGTTTAAATCAAGTAATTGATTTGCAAAGCCGAGGGCAAAATGTCAATCGCAAGCATTATGAGTAAAAAGGTGCTAGTCACCCAAGAGGACGCGAATTTAGCGAGCCTTAGAGCTATTTTTACCCAATCGAAGTTTCAACATGTGCCAGTATTAAATTCGATGCATCAAGTTGTCGGAATCGTTTCGGTGAAAGATTTCTATAAAGCGCTAGCGCCCGTTATCGATTCAGGCTCGGAAAAAACAGCGGAGTTGTTTCAGCAAGGTCGAAAGGTGCGCAGTATCATGACCTCACCAGTGATTACGGTTCGGCCGGATATGTCGGTGATCCGTGCAGCGTCACTTTTAGTGGATAAAAATATCAGCTGCCTGATCGTTGTCGACGAACTGTCAAGACTGCTTGGCATAGTGTCGTGGAAGGACATCTTGCGGCTAATTGTGCAGCGACACCAGGCCAAAAGACGCCAAGAAGAAGAAGAGTAGTATCGGGCTCCCTTGTTTTTTACAAACAGAACCCCATGTTTGGAATTCGCACTCATTTTGAGGATCAACCTTGAGCCAACTTCTTTCTGCAAGATTATCGCAATTACAACAAGCCAGTTGGAAAAGTTCCATCCGCGGCATTCGCCGTGGCATCGAGCGCGAAACACTGCGCATTAACCCAAATGGAACTTTGGCCCAAACCGATCATCCGCATGCACTTGGCTCGGCGTTGACGCATCCTTTAATTACCACCGATTTTTCGGAAAGTTTGTTGGAATTTATTACTCCAGCACAATCGGATATTGCGACAACGCTGGCGCAACTTGAGGATATTCATCGATTTGCGGTACGCCAGTTAGGGGCGGAGCGGTTAGGTGCTGGCAGTATGCCTTGTTACATCGCGCACCAAGATGAAATCCGTCTGGCGCAATATGGCAGTTCCAATGTGGGTCGGATGAAAACATTGTACCGGCAAGGATTGAAAAACCGTTATGGTTCGATGATGCAAGCGATTAGCGGTGTGCATTTTAATTTTTCAATTCCAAGCGAATTTTGGCAAAACTACCAGCAATTATTAGCCGATCAATCGCCGCTTGATGACTTTATCTCGAATCAATACCTGTGGCTTATCCGTAACTACAAACGTTACGTGTGGCTTATCGTGTATTTATTCGGTGCATCGCCGACGATGTGTAAGTCGTTTTTGGAAGGCCGCCAAAGTAAGTATCCATTCGCCCCCCTCGGTGAAGGTGCGTTGTATTTACCTTATGCGACGTCTTTGCGCATGAGTGACTTGGGTTATACCAATTCGGCACAATCTGCACTCGCGGTTAGCTATAACAGTTTGAGTGAGTATGTCAGCGGTTTGCAGCAGGCGATTTCAACGCCATCTTCAGAATACCAATCAATAGGAACTAAGGTTGCTGGGGAGTATCAGCAACTGAATGGCAATATTCTGCAAATCGAAAACGAGTTTTACTCGACGATCCGCCCGAAACGAACCATTCAAAGCGGTGAAAGGCCAACCTGTGCGTTATCAAAGCGGGGCGTTGAATACATCGAAGTGCGAGCGCTGGATGTGAACCCATTTAGCCCGGTTGGTATTGATGCTGATCAGATGCGTTTTCTAGATGTGTTTTTGCTGTACTGCTTATTAGAAGACAGTCCCGAAATGTCCGCCGCCGATCAGGAACTCGCGGATAGCAATCTGAAAAAAGTGGTCGCAGAGGGGCGTCGACAAGGGCTGGACTTGATTGAGCATGGGCAGCCAAGGTTAATGCAAGATTGGGCAGAACAATTGTTTGCCGACTTGCTGCCGATCGCCAATTGGTTAGATGACAGCGTTGGGTCGGATCAGTACGCAAAAGTGGTTAAGCAATACTATGTAACTTTACTCAACCCTGCACTGACATTGTCTGGCAAGATCCTTGCGATGCAGCAGCAGCCTGAGTCTGGCAACGTATTAGGGCGTTTGTCGGAACAATACAAACAATACTTCCTTGGCGGTGATTATCAATATTACCAGCAGGCAGAGTTTGAACAAATGGCTGCGAGCTCTCTGGCAGACCAACAGGAAATTGAACGGCAAGATGAGTTAAACTTTGACGCTTACATCGAACATTATTTTGCAGAAAAACCATGTATCTGATGGCATCGTCGATTTAGTCTTCCGATGGGCAGTTAATTACCACGCTTTTGCATATGCACAGGCAAAAAAAACGGCCACTTGCGTGGCCGTAAAACTAAGGATACGGAGAACCAGGGATGAAAACAAAAACTTGGCAGAATCCATTCACTAAGTTAGAAGCCAGTCGATGAGTAAAGTTCAGAAAATAAATGAAAATATTTTAAATAATTTTAAATTGCTGATTTTATTTGGAATTGTCTTGGCTTTAACCGGTTGTGCAACCTCTGTTCCGCGCCAACCAGAAAATATCTGTGCAATCTTCCAGCAGCAAGATGATTGGTATGATGCTGCCGCGACAATGCGCAAACGCTGGAACGTGCCAATTCACGTGCCAATGGCCATGATGTTTCAAGAAAGTGGGTTTCGCGAAGATGCACAACCACCTATGGAGTATTTTTTAGGCTTTATTCCAGTGGGACGAGCAAGCAGTGCTTATGGTTACGCTCAGGTAAAAGACGAAACTTGGGCTGACTATCAACGACAAGCAGGTTCAACCTTTTCCAGCCGTGATGATTTTGCCGATGCTATGGACTTCATGGGCTGGTTCATCAGTCAAAGTAACAAAATAAACAAAGTGCCCAAAGGGGATGCTTACCGGCAATATTTGAATTATCACGAAGGTTGGGGTGGGTATCGTCGCGGTAGTTATCAGAAAAAAGCTTGGTTAAAGACTGTTGCGGTCAAAGTAAAGCAACGCGCCGATCGTTATCAAACGCAATTACGAGGTTGCGAAGACGATCTTAAATCAGGTTTTTGGAATTGGTTTTAGCCACAGTAAAGCTGGCTTACTCCGGAACTTTTGGCAAAAACCTGACCGATTTAATCATGTTATCTTGCACGTCAACAATCTCAATGTATAAACCCAGCAGCTTTAAACTGATGTCTGCTTGCGGCATGTCTTCTAAGTATTCAAGGATTAAACCATTTAAGGTTTTCGGTCCATCTGTCGGCAAGTTGAGGTGAAGCTCGCGGTTTAGGTCGCGTAAATTGATACCACCATCAACCAAATATGAACCATCCTCTTGGGCTTTTATTTCTTCATTTTGTTCTTCAGCAACGTCGGTAGTGAATTCACCGACCACTTCTTCCAGAATGTCTTCAAGTGTGACAAGGCCTTGGATATCTCCGAACTCATCGACAACAAGACCGATCCGCTCTTTAGATTGCTGGAATTTCTGTAATTGTGTATTGAGCGGTGTGCCTTCTGGAATGAAGTAAATATCATGCACACTGCGCAATAATGTCGCCTTGGTCAGTTGTTCTTTAAATAACAAACGCATGATGTCGCGAGTGTGTAAAAAGCCCAAAGCATCGTCCATGCTATCGCGATAAAGCAAAATGCGGCTATGTTGAGTGATTGAAAGCTGGTGGACGATGTCTTTCCAATCATCGTTGATATTCACACCAATAAGCTCATTGCGTGGCACCATAATATCTTCGACAGTCGCTTTTTCGAGGTCCAAAACGCCAACTAACATACTTTGATGCTGAGAGGGCAACATAGCACTAGCTTCATGAACCACGGTCCTAAGTTCTTCATTGCTCAGACTATTGCCCCGATGCTGTTCAGCACTTACCCCTAATAAACTAAGAAAACCGTTACAAATTCGATTCACTGCGTAAACTGCAGGGTAAAGCACAGTCATCAGTGGCTTTAAAAGTACTGTGCTTGGATAAGCAACTCGTTCCGGGTGTAAGGCAGCTAAGGTTTTTGGGGTGACTTCACCAAAAATTAGCACGATGAGTGTCAGGGCAACGGTACTGACCGCCAAACCGTAATCCCCAAAAAGTCGAGTACAAATAATGGTGCCAACGCCTGATGCTGCAATATTGACTGCATTATTACCAACCAGAATAAGTCCAATCAGCTGGTCTCTGCGCTGTAAAAAATGCATGGCACGAGTAGCCCCGCTGTGATGCTGGTTGGCTAAGTGTTTTAAACGGTAGGGATTAAGCGCCATCATTGCAGTTTCGGTGGCGGAGAAATAAGCAGAGCAGATAACCAGAACACCAAGGATCAGGCAAAGGGTGCTGGTAGATATATCGTCCAAAACGGCGGAACCTTTTTTACTAAGCAATCCAAATTAATAAGCGATAGCAGGAACTGAGTCAAGCCGCTTTACTGATTTAACAACACTTCTCGTACAAATCTGCTGCCAAAGTATGCCAAAGTAAGTAACACACTGGCGATAACTAATATCATATTCGCTAAACGACCGCGCCAACCTGCACGCCAATTTCCAATCAGTAGAGTTAAATAACCGATAAATGCCAATAAACTCAGCACATTTTTATGTAAATTCTGCAGAGCAAAGAAATTATCGCTGAAAACTGCACCACTGATTAAAGTTACGCCTAGCAATAATGTACCAAGTGTCACTAAGCGAAACAGCAATTGCTCTGCTTGCATCAAAGGCGGCAGCACAGTACCGGTTGCCAACGGGGTTTTTTGCTTGAGTTTGTGGCTGATATAACTGACTTGGAACGAATACAGCGTTGCCATAATTAAAATAACGTAGGTAATAAAGGCAATCAAAATGTGGGAAAGTAACCATGGGCTTTGCTCGAAATGATGCATTTGCACGCCGCTAGGCAGCAACACTACCAACAGCTGCACGAGCGCAGCAAAGCCATAGATAATCGGTAATAACAACAGGATTGGCGTGCGAAGTGCAGTGATAGTAAAGGATAGAGTAATCAGCCAGCACACCAATGAACTGACGTTGATCAGGCTAAAGTTTTGGCCATCACCAGTAAACAACGACTGGCTCAGTGCCAACATATGTAGAACAACCCCTAAGGTCGCTGCGCTAAATACTACTTTTAATCTTGGGCCTTCAGCATGGTATAAGCGCTGCGCCACGACTAGTGCGGCCACTGCGTAAGCGATGAATGCAAGAAATGGGAACAACGAAAAAGGCATGCGAATAATTCCAATTTAGCAGCATAATTTCGCTATTGTATGGCAAGCGCTGAAAGAATGACAGTGTTGGAGGCTGACGACTTGGGTTGGCTTTGTTATAATCGCCACCATTTTTGATAAAGCTGGTATGTTCGCATGTTTCAAAACCTGTCTGATCGCTTAACCCAAACCCTAAAAAATATTAGCGGTCGCGGTCGCCTTACCGAAGACAACATT
>JACCDZ011943554.1_pt1 | contig 23041 bp, 17 predicted proteins | sample 7449551 | NCBI WGS metagenome assembly JACCDZ01 (sample SAMN15323452, study PRJNA562643) | freshwater metagenome | isolation source: river surface water | place: USA:Blue River Watershed | collected 2017-08-18 | reverse complement strand
TGAAAAGAGATGGAATATCCAGAGATGATCTAAGAGATATTTGCATTCTCTTTGGGAAAGATAGCAAATCAGATCTTGCAAGAACATGGCTTCTCGAGAAAGGAAGAACTACCGAAGACTTTGCGTATGTAGCTAAAAATGATTTAATTGGTGAGGGAAGGTATGATATAGAAAAAATAGTTAGTGCCTACAAAAATATTTTGAAGATTGATCAATTTATTCCTTTATTTAAAGATCTTTATGAAATGAGTTATGACACACAAATCGAGGCCTTGGAATATGTGTTGGCTACAACTAGTTCTAAGAATAAGTATTTAAAAGAAGCTAAAGGTAGTTTTTTAGAATATTTTAAAGATATACCGTCAAATGATAGAGCTTTAAAATTTCTATCAAAGGTGCAAGCTAAAATCTCTATTTCTCCGAAAGAGCTTCTCAATGCAACTTCGCAACATTTATCGAATAATTTTCAATCATTGGCTGAGATATTGCAAAATCAGAATGTTGCAGATTCTTTGACTGAAGATGGTCTTAAAAATTTTAAGAATACTTTTCAAGGTCTTGATCCTCAGCAAGTAAATTTGGCTAGTATATTTTCTTATTACAATTTGAGAGGAAGTGCTGGAATTAAAGAGTTTTCAGACATCATCAAATCAGAGATTCGTCAAGAAATAAAAGATAATTTTTCACCTTCAGATTGCAAAGTGCTGATTAGTGGGGAAATAAAAAATTTGCGAATTGAGGGAGAAATGAAAACTTTGCAAACATTACTAGGTAATGAAAATATTGAATTTCCACTTGTTGCCGAAATTAGTAATGTTTTAGAGAAACTTCCTATCGCAAACTTTCCTGAAGATAAAATTGACGAGTTTAAATTTGGAGATTCGGTTTTATTGGTTTTATTGGCAGAAGAAACTAATAAAAAGTTCAGAGAGTTATTAAAAAGAGATCCTTTGGATGTTTCGGATGTTGAAGTGGCAAATTTCTTTAAAGAAATTTTAAAGTTGGAAAATGATATAAATGAAAAAGAACGAAAACCTCTAAAAGCTCTTTTTGATCATGATAAATTTCTTCTCGCCAATCTTTTGGCGCAGGAAAATGGTTTGGATAAATTTCAGAAGGAAATAGAAACTTTGCGAACATTGCGAGGTAATGAAAATATTGAATTTCCACTTGTTGCCGAAATTAGTAATGTTTTAGAGAAGCTTACTATCGCAAACTTTCCTAAAGATAAAATTGACGAGCTTAAATTTGTAGATTCGGCTTTATTGGTAGAAGAAACTAATGAAAAGTTCAGAGAGTTATTAAAAAGAGGTCCTTTGGATGTTTCGGATGTTGAAGTGGCAAATTTCTTTAAAGAAATTTTAAAGTTGGAAAATGATATAAATGAAGAAGAACGAAAACCTCTAAAAGATTTTTTTGATCGTGATAAATTTCTTCTCGCCAACCTTTTGGCGCAGGAAAATGGTTTGGATAAATTTCAGGCGGCAATATTTTCTTTGGGGCACGGATGTTACGCAAATATTGGCAGTCAAGTGCGCATGGCAGTCGTAGATTCTCTAATTAAAGATGATGTTAGTAAGCAAATATTATTTTCTGTTTTTAGTCGAGATTTAAGTAATCCGATTTTAACAGATTCGCGTATTGGCGTTTATCATCCTGAAGGAAATACTACCGCAAAAACTTTATTTTATAATGCGAAAGTTAATGGTAACTATTACTCACCGCCAGCTTTAGTTAAAAAAATCAAAGAAGAATTTTGTAAAAATGGCAAAAAAGTGCGCAATGCTTCGGATTTTTTAATGCATAATTATGAAAAATTTGCAGACAATGTTGATGCTTTAATGGAAATTGCTGGCGATGCCTATAATGAAACCGAGGCTGAGTTGGCGACATATTTCTTGATCAAAAAAGAACTCCCAGAGCTTTTAAATAATAGGTACATCAAAGGATTTAGGGAAAGATGCGAGATGTGTATTGAAGAGATTGAGCAGAAATCTTCGCCATCGGCAGAAATATCTTCAGCGGCGGCTCATAATATTTCATCGCCCAATAAGAATAATGTGGTGAAGTTGTGATAGTTTAGAGCGCAATATGTGATAGTTTATTTAATCTGATGTTACGAATTTCAGACGGTCAAATTTTATTAAATTGGCCGTCTGAATTGTTTTTTATCGCTGCTTTCAGAAATTTATTTTTTGTAACTCTTGGATGCTAGATTTAGCAAAATCAAAAGATGATTCTTTTATGATGTCACATTTTGCGCTGCATAACAAGAAAAAATGCTGCAAAAAAATCGTGACACAAACCCAAAAGTCACGAAATCAATCTTCCTCGGCATAAGTTATGGCGCGATTATAACGCACCAAAATAAATTTTTTTCCCCACAAGGCCGAATAAACATAAATCGCATCACCCCTGCGATAATTGCAACCAAAAAGTTTTTGGGCTTTTTCTGCGCTCATCGAAGTTTTATAAACTCCAAAACTATTATAATAAGATTGAGCTTCATTTTTAACATATTCACTGGGATCGGCGCAATATTTTCCATTAATATCAACGCAAGATGGCAATAAAAGTAACAACATTAAAAAACCTACTTTCATTTACTTCCCTCGTGAATTGCCGCAGTTCCAAAAGTTAAATTTTCGTAAGAAACATTCCTAAAACCCGCCAATTCAATCATTTTTTTAAATTCATCTTGCGTAGGAAATTTGCGAATAGACTCAACCAGATATTGATAAGAAGCCTTATCTTTTAACACAATTTCACCAATTTTTGGGATCATTTTAAAAGAATAGGCGTCGTAAATTTTTTGCAGAAAATAATCATTAACCTTCGAAAATTCTAAACATAAAAATTTTCCATTTGGCTTCAAAACTCGATAAGCTTCCGACAGCGCTTTATCAATATTGGTAAAGTTTCTAATACCAAAAGCGATCGTAAAAAAATCAAAAGAATTATCCGGAAAAGATAAATTTTCGCCATCGCAACAAACAAAACCTAATCCATTAAAAAGATTCAAATCAACAGCGCGCTCTTTGCCCACATCGAGCATTTCTTGGTTAATGTCAACAACATCAATTTCATATTTTACGCCATTCTGGCGCATTTTTTTAGCAATTCGGAAAGCTATATCGCCAGTTCCGCCAGCAACATCAATAAATTTTGCCTCATGAGAATTTGGCGCGATTTTTGCTACCATTTTATTTTTCCAAGCGCGATGAATTCCTGCGCTCATTAAATCATTCATTAAGTCATATTTTTTAGCGACATTTGAAAAAATATCTTTGACAAGGCCAGCTTTCTCTTCACGATTCACCGACTTAAACCCGAAATGTGTCTTATTTTCCTGCATGCTAAAAACTTCCGATTTTGATTTTGAATTGCCAGAAAGGCTAATTGCGCAACAACCATTTTTTCCAAAAGAAAAAACAAGAATGCTCACTTTTGACGGGCAAAATATTCTTGATTTGCAAGTAATCAACCTTGCTGATTTCTTAACTGAAGGTGATGTTGTGGTTTTTAACGATGCCTTGGTAATCAAAGCAAAACTAAGAGCAAAAATTTTGCGCAATAATGCCGAATTAGAATTCAATCTAGACCAAGAAGAACAAGGCCTTTGGAGCGCTTTATGCCGTCCAGCAAAAAAAGTTCAAACTGGCGATATTTTACAAATTGCTCCAGATTTTTTTGCTGAAATTTATCAAAAAAATAATGACGGAACAATCATTTTAAAATTTCATTGCACAAAAGATGAATTGCCGCAAAAGCTTGAAAAATATGGCGAAACTCCACTGCCACCTTACATAAAAAGAAACGAAAAAAACCTTTCAGATCAGCAAAATTACCAGACTTATTATGCAAAAAATGGGGTTGCAGTTGCGGCACCAACGGCTGGCTTGCATTTTAATGAAAAACTTTTTGCCGCGCTTGATGAAAAAAAAATCGAGAAAGTTTTTGTTACTCTAAATGTTGGGGCTGGCACATTTTTGCCGATTAGAAGTGATTTTATTAAAGATCACAAAATGCATCGCGAATCTTTTTTCATTTCACAAGAAGCGGCCGATAAAATAAATTCAGCAAAAAAATTAGGGAAAAAAATTATTGCCATAGGCACAACCTCTTTGCGAGTTTTAGAATCTTGTTGCGATGAAAATGGATTTGTAAAAGCCGGCAACTCAACAACAGAAATTTTTCTTTATCCACCTTACAAAATCCGCAGCGCCGACATTTTGATGACCAATTTTCATCTACCAAAATCAACTCTTTTTATGCTAATTTGTGCATTCATTGGCAGGGAAAACGCCTTTAAAATATACAATCACGCCATTAAAAACGATTATCGCTTCTACTCTTACGGCGACGCTTCCTTACTTTTTAAAAATAATTAACGACGCCTTTTTTCACGCTCAGACTCTGATTTTAACTGGCCGCAAGCAGCCAAAACATCATCTCCGCGAGTTTTTCTAATTGGCGCAATTAAATCAGATTTTTTCAAAATTTTCTGAAAATTCTCAATGCGAGAAATGCCGCTGCGACCATATTCGCAGCCATTCCAAGGATTAAAAGGTATCAAATTGATTTTAACATTGAGATTAAACTTTTTAATCAACTCGACCAATTCTTTAGCCTGCTCTTCGCCATCATTTACACCATTTAGCATCACATATTCAAAAGTGATTTTTTGCCCCGGATTTTCTTTGTTATAACTCTTGCAAGCAGCCAATAAATCTTTCAGCGGATATTTTTTATTAATCGCCATTATTTCAGTTCGCAGCTTGTCATTTGTGGCATGCAAAGAAATTGCCAAATGCGTTTTTAACTCTTTTGAAGCGCGCAAAATTTCTGGAACAAGTCCAGAAGTTGAAATTGTTATACGCCGCGCAGAAAAATCTAAACCGTCGCAATCATTTAAAATCTCCACCGCCTTAGCAACATTTTCATAATTAAAAAAAGGCTCGCCCATTCCCATAAAAACAATGTTAGTAAGGCGCTTGGCGCTTTTATCCCAATCGCCAATTAAGTCTTTTGCCACCAAAACTTGCGCAACAATTTCATGAAATTCTAAATTTCTAACCAATGTTTGAGTGCCTGTATGGCAAAATTTACAAGCCAAAGTGCAGCCAACTTGCGAAGAAATGCAAAGAGTCGCCCTATTTTCTTCAGGAATAAAAACCGACTCAACTTCGCGTCCATCATGAAATTTCAATAAAAATTTACGCGTGCCGTCAAATGAAATTAAATCCTTTGAAACTTCTGGCCTATTTAACAAAAATCTTTCCTCCAAATTTTGCCTCATTTCTTTGGAAAGATTAGTCATTTCTGCAAAAGATTTTGCTCCGCGCGCATAAATCCAACTCCAAAGCTGCTTAACCCGAAATGGCTTCTCGCCCAAATTAGCAAACTCAGCAAGAATTTCGGATTTTGTGAAATTGGTAATATTTTTTTTAACTTTTTCCATGCGCAAACCTTTCTTTTAAATGGCTGAACAAAAATCGCAGAACAAAGCGCCGCTTAAAATTTAAGCGCAATTATTTATGGCTTTTTGCTGAATTTCAAAAATCTCCTCCGCCGCTTTTTTAGCAAATTCAAACATTTTTGTTACTTGCTCAAAACTCATCGCACCAGACTCAGCGGTTCCTTGAATTTCAATAAGATCAAGATTTTCATTTAGCACAAAATTAGCGTCAGTTTCGCATTGGCTATCTTCTAAATAATCAAGATCTGCGATTACTTTTCCGCCATTTATACCGCAAGAAACAGCGCAAACCTTCGATCTTAAAGGATTTTCTTTAACCAATCTTTGATTCGATAATTTATTCAAAGCAATCGCCAAAGCGACAAATCCGCCCGTAATTGCTGCGCAGCGCGTGCCTCCATCAGCTTGAATCACATCACAATCAATAATTATTTGACGCTCACCCAAAGCGGAAAGATTAACAACAGAACGCAAAGCTCGGCCAATTAATCGTGTAATCTCAATTGATCGACCATTTGGCTTCATTGGATCACGATGATTTCTTTGGTGAGTTGAGCGCGCCAACATATTATATTCAGCTGTAACCCAACCCTTGCCCTTATTACGCAAAAATGGTGGCACCTTATCTTCAACTGATGCGGTACATAAAACATGAGTATCGCCAAACTTTACCAAACATGAACCTTCCGCATGCTTACTAACATTTGGGATAATTGCTATTTGACGAATTTGATCGGGATTTCTTTTTGATGGCCTGCCCATAAATAAAATAAAAAAATTCATCCCTGAATTACTAAGTAATTCGAGGATCTCATGAATAATCAATTCAAGAGACCCTCGGCGCCAAGCGCCAAGGATGATTAAAGTGAATTGCTAAGTTGAAAAATTATTCAGAAACGAAATCAAATTTCGCTTCTTTTGATCGGCCTTCTCTTTTTCTATCGTTTGAATCAAGCAACTTTTTGCGTAAACGCAGCGACTTAGGAGTAACTTCCACCAATTCATCATCGCCAACATAAGTTATCATGTCTTCCAAAGTCAAAATTCTTGGCGGAATTAAGCGAATAGCTTCATCAGTTCCAGAGGCTCTGATGTTAGTTAGTTGTTTTCCTTTCAAAACATTCACCTCTAAATCGCCTTGTTTTGCATTTTCACCAACAACCATTCCAGTGTAAACTTTTTGCTGCGGCTTAACAAATAAAACTCCGCGCTCTTGTAAATTCCAAAGAGCGTAAGCAACTGCTTCGCCCGGATCAGTTGCAATAAGAGCGCCATTTCGCTTAGTAAGCATTTCCCCTTTGTAAGGAATATAGGCATGGAAAATTCTATTTAGTACACCAGAACCTTTTGTATCAGTTAAAAATTCACTTTGATAACCAATCAAGCCACGAGAAGGAACATAGAAAATAATTCTAGTTTTTCCGCCAGTTGAAGGCTTCATTTCGATCATTTCACCTTTTCTAGAGGAAAGTTTTTCAACAACCGAACCACTAAATTCATCATCAACATCCACAACAACTTCTTCAACTGGCTCAAGAATTTCTCCAGTTTCAGACTTTTTAAAAAGAACGCGTGGCCTTGAAACAGAAAGCTCAAAACCTTCACGACGCATATTTTCAATTAAAACCCCTAGCTGCAATTCGCCTCTACCACCAACTTCAAAAGCATCTTTTGAGTCAGACTCTTTTACTTTAATTGCCACATTAGTTTCTGCTTCAGCAAATAAACGATCGCGAATCATGCGCGAAGTAACTTTAGAACCTTCCGTTCCCGCCAAAGGAGAATCATTAACGCTAACAGTTATTGCCATTGTTGGCGGATCAATCGGCGTTGATTTAATCGGATCCAAAACAACCAAATCGCAAAGAGTATCAGAAACTGAAGCCTTTTCCAATCCAGCAATTGAAACAATATCACCAGCAAGAGCCTCTTCTACAGGAATTTTTTCCACACCACGAAACACATGAAGCTTCGTTAAACGACCTTGCTCAACAACTTCTCCTTTCAAGTTCACAGCCTTAAAGCTCATCAAATTTTTTGCCTTTCCTGAATAAATTCTACCAGTCAACATACGGCCAAAATAAGGACTTCTGTCAAGTAAAGTAGCCAACATTTTGAAAGGACCATCAATATCAAATTTTGGCGGCTGAACATGCTCTAAAATTAAATCAAAAAGCGGCGACAAATCTTTGCGCTCATCTTTTTCTAAATCTCTTACACACCATCCATCGCGACCAACGGCATAAAGAACTGGAAAATCAAGCTGCTGCTCATTTGCATTCAGCGAAACAAAAAGATCAAAAATTTCATTCAAAACTTCGTCTGGACGCGCATCTCCGCGATCAACTTTATTTATAAAAACAATTGGACGAAGACCCAAAGCCAAAGCTTTCGCCAAAACAAATTTAGTTTGAGGCATCACCCCTTCAGCAGAATCAACCAAAAGCACAACGCTATCAGCCATGCAAAGAACACGCTCAACTTCGCCACCAAAATCAGCGTGACCGGGGGTGTCGATAACATTGATTTTTTGATCTTTCCAAAGAATTGAAGTGCATTTTGCCAGAATTGTAATTCCGCGCTCTTTTTCCAAATCATTGGAATCCATAACGCGAGTTTCAACTTGTTGGTTGGCTCGGAAAGTTCCACTTTGGTGCAACATCGCATCAATTAATGTGGTTTTGCCATGGTCAACGTGAGCAATAATGGCAACATTTCTAAAATCGGTCATTTTAATTTTATTTAAATTTTAAAGGGGATCAATTTGTGAATTATCAAGCAACTAAAGGCGCTGTCGCAAATCAAAATTTTCTAGAACAATTTGACGAACCTAATCTTTCTGAAAAGTAAGCTTTTTTAGAATTGCTAAATTCTAAAATTTGAAAAACTCGACGAAAAACTTAATTTGCGACAGCGCCCTAAAAAGAGGCGCGCAAAATAGGGAGCAGTAACTAAGAGTCAATTGCGCTAAATCAACTAATCAAGGTCTTAGGCAGTTCAAATTGCAACTTAACGCAAATTCTCTTTTGCTGGAAATTTTTGTGCCTTCACATCTTCAGAGAATTGCGCTACTGCGCGCTTTATTTCGCCAGCAAGATTAGCGTAATATTTAACGAAGCGCGGCTTAAATTCTTGGTTCAATGCCAATAAATCATCAATAACCAAAACTTGTCCATCACAATTAGCTGAAGCGCCAATTCCAATTGTTGGAATTTTCAATTCCGCTGAAATTTTGGCAGCTAATTTTTCTGGAACGGCCTCAATAACCAAAGAAAATGCCCCTGCTTTTTCCATTAATTTCGCAGTTTCAAAAATTTCTTGAGCCGAATCTTCATCCTTACCCTGATATTTATAACCACCAATTTCTCTAACATGTTGAGGCATTAAACCAATATGCGCCATCACCTTAATTTGATTTTCCGCCAAATATTTTACCGTTTGCGCTAGCGATTTTGGTGTCTCAATTTTTACCGCATCACAACCAGTTTCTGCGATAATTTTTTGCGCCGTTTCCAAAGCTTGCTCTTTTGAAAATTCATAAGTTCCAAAAGGCAAATCAACAACCACAAAAGATTTTTTTACAGCACGCATCACGGCTTTTCCATGATTTATCATCATCTCCAGCGTTACATCAACGGTATCTTCCAAGCCGTAAATAACCATTCCCAAAGAATCTCCAACCAAAATAATGTCACAAATTTCATCAAGTATTTTCGCAATCGGATAAGTATAAGCCGTAAGGCAAACAATCTTTTCGGATTTTTTTTTGAGCTGAATTTGTTGCGAAGAAATTTTCATTTGCTGATTGGAGGATTTTTACTTTCAATTGCCTGATTTTTTGGGAAAGAATCTTGGGGAATAATTCTAGAAAAAGAGCTTTGATTCACTATTTCTTTAGACCTTTCTTGGCTAATTTTTTGTAAATTTTGCTGAGTTTCGCTCGAGTTTGCCTCATCTTTTTTTTCAATCACCTCTTTGGCTTTTGGCTTTTCAACAATCTTGGCCAATCCTAGATATTGCCTGATTTGCTCAATATTAGTGCTTTTTGACATATTAGCAAAATCACCGCGTAAATTTGTTGAGATATTAATTGGAATCGGCTTTTGCTTTGTTCCAACCACAAAAATTGAATTAAAATTTAAGTCGCCACTATTTTGAGCGGGATTAAATTTACCCAACAACACAGAATTTATTGCCGTTCCAGAAATTTTTGCAGAAATTTTACTACCCTTCTCGCCATCGAAATCAACAGATCCTGACGCATTTTTGAAGACAGAAAAAGAATTGAAATCAAATAGAATTTTTTCTGACTCGCGCAATTCTTGCGCATATTTTGCTGGCGCCAACAATTTTGAGATCAAATTATTAACGCCATAATTTTGCACTTTTATAGCCGCCGCCTCAAATTTGGCAACGCCACGCAAACTTCTTAAAAACTGCGAATTATTTGATCCCGCAGAATTTAAATTTGCCGAAATATTAATCACGCCATCAACTTTTGCACAATTTATCCAATCAGCTAAAATCCATTCGATATTGGCATTTTTTAAACTTAGTGCGCCATTTATTGATTTATCGGCCTTAATTGCCAAATCGCCCTTATAAGAAAGATGCCCATCATAAATATCAGCCTCCAAAGTTGCTGCCGGCATATTTCCAGAATTCAATGCAGCCTTAAAAATAACATTATCAGCCAAAAAATTATCAACCTCTAGCTCTTTAAAATTTAGCGAAATATTGCCGCTAAAATTTTCTAAAGATGGTAATGCAAAGAAGCGCTCAAACATTGATTTTACTTTGACTGGAGGTGGATTTAAAAAATTTCCTTTTGCGTCTTTTTGTGGCTCTATTTTTGGAGTTACATAAGAAAAAAATGGCGCGTCAATTTTTAAATCAAAAACCGGATTTTCGCCCGCCAAATCAATTTTCATTGTAGCCTTCAAGTTGTGTGAATCGCTTTTAAAAAGAAAATCATCAAATGCTAAATAGCCCGGCCCAACCGTTGCCACCAAAGACTGATTATTCAATTTTTGATTCTGATAAGTTAAATTATCAAAAAATAAGCTCGACTTGGTTTTAATGCTTAAATTATTCAACCACAAAACATTATTTAAAAAATTGCCTGAGGCAAAGAAAGAGAGCTGTTTTGGCGCCTGATAGCAATCATCAAGATTAAAATTATTTATCTTCAAATTACTTGTGATTTGCGGAATTTTATCACTGCCATCAATCTCAACTTCGCCACTAATTTCACTCTGATCTTTATTTAAATTAAGATATAAATTGCCAAATTTTACTAGATTTGGAACCATCAAAACATCAGTAGAAGCTTTATATTCGGTAAATTTTTCTAATTTTAAATTTTGCGATTCGGCGCCAAACCAATGCAAAATATCTTTAAGGCTCGAGCCTTCAACGCCAAGATGTCCGACAAATTTTGGATAAGAAACTTCGGAATCAAAAACCCCGCTCATTCTAAAAATTCCATTACCTGGAACGCCAATTACAAAAGGCGAAATCATCAATTCTTTTTTTGGCGACAGCATCAAATAGAGCTTGGCATCATTTAAAATAATTCCTCGATAATTTACATCTTTCGCCGAAATTTCGGCCGATAAATAAATATTTTTAATCAATTTTGAAGAAGAGTTATCATCTTGTAAAATCAAGGATTCATCGAGCTTTTTATCTCCAATAATTTCTGATTTTGTGCCATCATTTTTAACTTCCGCCAATTCTTTATTTTTCAATTTCGACAAATCTTCAGCCTCATCAAAGCCAAAAAGCGCCCTAATTTTATCTAAATGCGGCGGCGCAAATTTAACTGCCTCACTCGACCAAATCGAATCAATATCAATTCTCTCTAGATCAAAAGAGGCATCAATTAACAAATTTTTTTGATTTAGCGCAATATTTGCCTCACCTTTCCCCTTCATAACCTGCGAATCTATTGACATCTGACCAATTTCGGCCTCGCCATCACTAACTTCAAGAGAACCTAAAATTGAGATTGGCTTAATTTCATTTTTAATTTTACCAAAAGAAGCGGCGCTATTGTTTAAATATGAGCGATAAAATTGACGCAAATCATTAATTTTAAGCGCAATATCGCCCTTAAATTTGGTCATCAAGCCATCATTTTGTGAAAGAATATTTCCCTTAACTTCAAGAGTTGAAAATGGCGACTCAACTTTCAAAAAAGAGTCGGGTTTTTTTGATTTTGATGAAAATAAAAAAACCAAATCAAAATTATTAACACTATCTTCGCTACCGAATGTGCCGTGGGCTTTCAGCTTCTTGTTATTAAATTTAAAATTGGCATCCAAGGCATCAATTTGCCTTTTTTCATCATTTTTATCGTAAAAAATTAAAGTTCCGCCTTTGATCGCAAAACCAATATCAGCAAAACTTTTTATGTCCGAAGGATTTATTTTTTTTAAAGGAAAAATTGCCAGCGCAATTGGAGAAGAAATTTTGTAACTTTTTTTACTCGATTTAGTCAGAATTTTTTCACTTAAATTGCTAAAAATATCATCGCGATCAATTTCCAAATCATCACCACCTTCAGTAACAAAATAGCTTTGCAACATTGGATATTGAAGCTCGATTTTGCTAATTTTTTGACGATTAAAAAAAGAGAAATGCAAACGCAAATTCTTCACAAAAATATTATAATTTCTTTGCGAATCTTTTGGTCTAAAATTTTTTAATAAAACATTTTCTAGGCTGAATCTTGGCGAAGGTAGTAAAGCAAAATTAACATCACCATTCACCTGCAAATCAACCCCAAAAACTTCTTTTGCTTTTAGCTCAATTTTAGTACGAAATTTATCATTGTTAATCGCCAACGGAAAGGCTGCTAAAAAAACTACCACAAAAATTACAAAAAGCGCCAAAGCCTTAAAAATCTTTGAAGAAGCGAGCTGCTTTTTAACGGATTCTAATTGCGCCAAAGAGTTCTGTAGAATTTGATTATTCTCTATTTTTTTTTCGACTTCGTTTTCACTCATTTTTATGGGATCATCTTTTTCATTTCATCAATCATAACCTTAGTACTCAATAAAGAGTCGCTATTTTCGTAAGAATTAAGCAAAGACAAAAAGACGAAAAACAGCAAAGCAGAAATAAGCAAAAAGTTAAAAAACATGTCTTTTTCCGGAACCAAATCAATATGCTCTCCAATATTTACCAGCTTATGCTCTTTATTATCAACATTTGAGCGCACCGAAACCGATTTTATTTTTTTCTCAACAAGCTGCGAATCAATTTTCAAAAACTTGGCATAAGACCTAACAAAACCAAGCAAATAAATATGCTTACCAATTGCGTCAAATTTATTACTTTCAATTGCGTCAATATCTCTGGGCTTAACGCGCAAATATGAGGCCGATTCGCCAATAGAAATTTTAAGCTCCGAGCGCTTTTTTTGCAGCAATTCTCCTAATGTGAAATCAGTGTTATTTTCGCTCATTTAGTAATTCAGATAATTTTTTTGCCGCGTCCAAAACGGCTAACTTTGCAGCATTTTGCGACAATCTTTGCAATTTATTGGGATTGCCAATCAAATCTTTTAACAATTCTGTCATGAAATTAATGGTAAATTCGCCTTCTCTCACAACAATTGCGGCACCATTTTCCTCTAAATATTTGGCATTTTTTTCTTGATGATCGTCAGCCGAAAGAGCAAAAGGAACCAAAATCATCGGTTTTTTTGCAGCACAAAATTCAAAAATCGATGAAGCTCCTGATCTTGCAATTATCAAATGGGATTCCGCAATTAATTTTGGCATGTCAGTAAAAAAACTATCAATCGCAACATTCATATTAAAAGCACGATAAGAGAAAAAAGTTGATTCCTTCAACTCAGATCTGCATTGCTGGGTAATTGCGATTCTTGATTTCAATTCTTCGCTCAAATTAAAAAAGGCCTTGGGCAAAATTTCGCTAAAAATCTTCGCCCCGCCCGATCCGCCAATAATTAAAATTTTAAACAAATCGGATTCTGCGTTGCTTTGATCAAAAAAATCAGAAGCCAAAATTACATTATAACCCATTTTATTATCTTTGACCAAGATCTTATTTTCAAAATTTGGCAATGAATAATTTTGGCAATTTAACTTAGAAATCTCTGCCCTAACCGGATTTCCAACAAAAATTTTTTTATCGCTATTTTTTACAGAAATTCCTGAAGTTTGCGGAAAAGAAATTGCAATTTTTTTAGCGAAAGAGGCAAAAATTCGATTCACCTTTCCCAAATGCGCATTTTGTTCATGTAAAATTATTTTGCTGCGAGTCAAAACAGCAGCAATCAATATTGGAAAGGTTGCGTAGCCACCAAATGCCACAACATATTCCGGACGAAATCGAATAAAAAGTGCTAAAGATTGAAAAATGCCTCGAATTATTGCGAAAGAAGCCTTTAAAAGAAAAAATAGCGAACCGCTTAACTGCGAGGATGAAATGACTTTTGAAGGAAAAAGATCGCTTGATTTTACATAATTGGCAATTTTTTCATCGCCCAAAAAAATCACTATTTTTTTTGCTTCAATTTCTTCCGCCAAACATCTTGCTGGCATTATGTGGCCACCGGTTCCGCCGCTTGCTATAAAAATTATATTAGATGTCATTTTATGGACTTGAATTTTGCTCATCAAAACTTAACAACTTGCTTATCAATTTTACACTGAAGCACTTTCCTACAATTTCAAAACATTTTTATGGTTAATCATTTCATCGACCTCAATCAAATCAAACCCTCAGATCTTCAAAAAATTTTAGCTTCAGCGCATAAAATTAAAAAAGACAAAAAACCAAACTCTCACGCAAAAAAACTTCCTCACAAAAACCTAGCGATGATTTTTGAGAAAAATTCAACGCGAACCCGCGTCTCTTTTGAGGTTGCTATTAATCAACTTGGTGGCCATGCAATTGTGATGAATAAAAATGATACTCAGCTAAATAAAGGTGAAACAATTGAAGATACCGCAAAAGTTTTATCACGCTTTGTTGATGCAATAATGCTCCGCTGCAACTCACACCAAACTTTACTCGACTTCGCCAAACATTCTTCTGTTCCAGTAATTAACGCCCTTTCAGATTTTTCGCATCCTTGCCAAATTCTTGCCAGCGTTATGGCAATCGAAGAATCTTTAGGAAAAATTAAAGGTAAAAAACTTGCTTGGTTTGGCGACGCAAACAATGTTCTAAATTCTTATATTCATGGCGCCGAAGCTTTTGGTTACGAGCTTGCAATTGCTAAACCGGCAGAATTTTCTTTTTGCGACTTAGAAATCAAAAAAGCTGTAAAAAATGGAGCAAAAATTTCGGTAACAATTGACCCTAAAAAGGCAGCAAAAGATGCCGATGTTTTAATTACAGACACTTGGTTTTCGATGGGAGATGAAGCAGAAAAAAATGACGCCTTAAAACAGAAAAAAATTAACGATTTATCGCCTTACCAAGTTAACGAAAAACTTCTAAAATTAGCCAAAAAATCAGCTTTATTTACCCATTGTTTACCAGCTTATCGCGGCTTCGAAGTTTCCGCAGAAGTTATCGATTCAAAAAAATCAATTGTGTTTGAAGAAGCCGAAAACCGCCTTCACGCCCAAAAAGCAATTTTACTTTGGGCTTTAGAAAAAAAATAACCCAAAATTAACCAAAAATTACAATTTCCAAACTTGTAAAAATTCAGCAAAATGCGGTGCTTCTTTGGCCGCTTTTTTGCCCAAAAAATCACGCAAATCTTCTCTGCATTTATGCAAAGAATCTTTTGTTATAGAGCCGTTGTGATGCTGAAAAATTAAATACAGCAAATAAGTATTAACAACATCGCTTTCGCAATAATTTCTAATTTCTTGCAACTTGCCGGCATCAAACATTTCCATCACTTGCGAACCATCAACACCAATTTTTCCTGGCAAATTAAAGGCGGCACAAAGTTCATTCATTTTAACTTTGGCCGAAGCGCCAAAATCAGAAAAGGCATCAGCCAAGTCGCAATGCCAATCAAGCGAAAATTTTTGATTATAATTATTCCATTTATCGCCACTCTTGAAAAGCCACGCAGCTTCAACCTCATTTTTCATCGCGGCATATTTTAGAACCGGAAGGTCAAAATTTTTGCCATTAAAACTCACCAAGCGCGCAAGATTTTTTCTCAAATGCGCAAAAAATCCTTTTATTAAATCGGGCTCTAGCGTTGATAAATCACCGCCAGAACGAATATCTTTGATGCGATAAAATTCTTGCCCCGAAAAATCGCGCACTATTTCCGCTTCCAAAAAACTAATCGCCACCACCCTATGAAATGGTTGACGCAAAAATGAATTTCTGCCATCGGTAATATTAAGGTGATATTTTACCAAAGCCTCCCGCAACTCAGACTCGGAAAAATTGTGCATATCTAAAAGATTGGCTGCCGCCTTTGTATCTGGGACTGTCTCGATATCGAAAACGAAAAGATTTTGGTGTTGCATCTAAGGAAGTTTTGATTGGAATATTTTCACTCACAAAACTTCAAATCATCAAACAAAATGCAAGCAATTGTTCTTCATAAAGTTGGAGATGCCTCACATCTGAAAATCGAGAAAATTGACGATCCAAAGCCAAAAAAAGATGAGGTTTTAATTAGACAAAGCGCCATTGGCGTAAATTTTTTCGACATCTCTTTCCGTAAAGGCCAATATAAATTACCTCAAATGCCTGCCGTTATTGGTATGGAAGCAGTTGGAATTATCGAAGCGATTGGTTCGAATGTAAAAGATTTTAAAGTTGGTGAAAGGGTTGCCTATGGAACTGGCGGAATAGGAGCTTACGCTGAAAAAAGAGCAATTGACCAAAGGTTTTTGGTAATTCCGCCAAAATCTTTAAGTGACGAACAAATTGCTGGCTCTTTATTTAAAGGCTTAACAGCTCACGCTTTACTGCATCGGGTTTTTATTTCTGTACGCGCCAAAAAAATTCTTGTCACTTCTGCAGCTGGTGGAGTTGGTCACATTCTTTGCCAATGGGCAAAACATCTTGGGTTGGAAATAATCGGCTTAGTTGGAAATGATGCAAAAATTGCTGCAGCACAAGGATTTGGCTGCAATCATGTAATTAACTACAAAAGCAAAAATTTAGTTGATGAAGTTGCCAGAATCACCAATCACGGCGGAGTTGGATTGGTTTATGATGGAATTGGAAAAGAAACTTTAGAAAAAAACATTGAATGCCTTTGGCCAATGGGAACCTGCGTTAGTTTTGGCGAATCTTCTGGCGCAGTTGAAAAATTCGATTTAAATCGCCTCGTCGGAAATTCACTTTACTTAACCAGACCAACAATGGCGCTTTATAAATCAAATCGCATTGAACTCACCCTTTCTGCAAACGAAGTTTTTAAATCAATTGAAAAAGGCATAATTAGACCACAAATAACCAGCTTTAATTTCAATGATGTTGCAAAGGCTCATAAATTACTCGAAAGCGGCAATTCAATCGGATCAATAGTTCTAAAAATATAAATCCCAACTAATGCGAAACGCTTTTATTCATAACGCAAAATTTCCGCTGGGTTTGATTTGCTAGCTTTGTAAGCTGGATAAATTGTTGCTAAAAAAGTTAAAATTAACGACATAGAAACAATCAAAACCACATCCGAAACTAAAATTTTTGAAGGCAAATTCGATAAAAAATAAACCGCCGGATTAAATAATGTTGTGTCGGTTGCCGATTCTAGCCAAAGCTTAATATTGTTAATATTAACGGCAAAAATTGTACCAATAACAAAGCCCAAAAAAGTTCCAACAAATCCAATTGAAGATCCGCAAATTAAAAATATTCGCATAACGCCGGCTTTTTCAACGCCCAAAGTACGCAAAAGCGCAATATTTTTCTGCTTGTCATTAACCAACATTATCATGCTGGAAATAATGTTGAAAGCCGCCACTAAAATAATCAGAGTCAAAATTAAAAACATCACCACGCTTTCAACTTTCAAGGCATCAATAAAAGTGGCATTCGACTGCTCCCAATCAACAGAATAAAGATCTGGATATTTTACCAGAATCTCAAAAATTTGCTTCTTAATTGCATCTATTTTGGCTGGATCATTTACAAAAACCTCAACTCCGGAAGCGGTTTGTGGGTAGCGGAAATGAATTTGTGCCATTTCAAAATTCATAAAAACAGTCATGGCATCATATTCATACATTCCGCTCTCAAAAATTCCGCCAACTTGGTAGGTTTTTATGCGCGGAATCGTGCCAACAAGGGTATCGCTTGTTTCTGCCGAAATTATTTTCATATCATCTCCAACAGCTAGATTCATTGACTGCGCCACCGCAGAACCAATCAAAACCTGATTTCTTTGCTCAAGATTATTAACATCTCCTTGGCGAATATTATTGGCTATTAATTCTTTCTTCTTCAAATCATCGAGCTTTACGGCCTTAATCAAGCCCCCCATATTTTTTCCTTTCACCGACAACATTCCCTGATTTTCAACAATTGGATTGGCAAATTTCACACCATCAATTTTTTGCACCTCGCCAACAATTTGCTCATAATCAGAAATTTGATGAGCACGACTGTAAATTGTAACATGCGAATTAATTCCCAAAATACGCTCGATTAACTCTTCACGAAACCCATTCATCACCGACATCACAATAATCAGAGTTGCTACTCCAATCATTATTCCAACAAGCGAAAATAAAGCGGTAACCGAAATAAACCCCTCTTTGCGCTTTGATTTTAGGTAACGAAATGCAATTAAAAATTCGAGTTTTGAGAACATAATTTAATAATTTATTGTCATTTTGCCATGTTGAGCGTAACGAAACATGATGCGATTATTGCGACGAAGTTATGAATTTACCCTGTTATTTTCATCTGAACAAAGATCGAACATCTTTAAATTTCAGAGATAATTCTCAAAGCGGAATCTGTCGCGAATGGCGTTCTATAAATCATTTAAGAAACGCCTTTGCTGGTTGAATATTCGAAATGAAAAACTTCGTTAGGATGAACAATTTTGCGAATATCGTGGCAAGCTGTTGCCGCTTCGGCAAAGCCAGTCAAAATCAATTTTAGCTTGTTTTTGTAAGTTATGATGTCGCCAATTGCATAAACTCCCTCAATTGAAGTTTTCATTGTTGATGGCTCAACATCAATGTGATGTTTGTTCAAATTTAAACCCCAATCAGCAATTGGTCCAAGCTCCATAGCAAGACCAAAAAATGGCAATAAGTAATCAGCTTCTAATGTTTTTGAATTGCCGTCGAAATCTTTAACAATAACAGCTGAAAGCTTGCCATTGGAACCCTCCAAACCATCAAGTTGATAAGGAATTACCATTTCAATTTTTCCTGCATCAGCCAATTTTTTCATTTGATCAGCGCTTTCTGGAGCGCAACGGAATTTATCGCGACGATGAACAACATAAACTTTTGCAGCAATTTCAGCCAAACTTAAAGCCCAATCAACGGCCGAATCGCCTCCACCCGCAATTACTACTTTTTTACCAACAAATTCTGACTTATTTCGCACCGCATAAAAAACCGACTTTCCTTCATATTCTTCCAGATTCTCAAGCGGCGGACGATTTGGCCCAAAAGCACCACAACCAGCAGCAACAATGATTGCTTTACAATGAATTTCGACATTTTTGGAAGTTGTAACCAAAAAAGATCCATCCGCATTTTTAACAAACTTTTCCACACGCTGATTTAAATGATAGACTGGCGAAAACGGCGCAGCTTGAGCCTCTAAAAGCTCTATTAATTCTGAAGCTAAAACTTTTGGATGGGCAGGAATATCATAAATTGGCTTTTCTGGATAAAGCGCCGTGCACTGTCCGCCAATAATTTCAAGCGTATCAATTACATGAGATTTTATTTTTAACATGCCCGCTTCAAAAACTGAAAAAAGCCCAGCTGGGCCAGCGCCAATAATAACTAAGTCGGTTTGATGTTTTGTCATATTTTAAGTTTCGATTTGTTAAAATTTTGCTCAAACTATTTTGACACCTCGCAAAAACAAGCCCACAAATCAAGGATTGCATTTGAAATCACCAAAAATAACTTGTTCGCCCTCACTTTTTGAGTTTACCTTCCTTGGCGAGCCCGCCTTTAAGCTTGATTCTCAAGCCTCCAATTTGTTGCAAAGCCTTGCACAAACTTTAATCAAAATAAAAATGTCAAAAACTGCAAACCTAGGTTTTCCTAGAATTGGCGCTAATCGCGACCTAAAAAAAGCTGTCGAAAGCTACTGGAAAAAAACTTCATCGCTTTCTGATTTGCAAAAAACCGCAGCTGAAATTCGTGCCACAAACTGGCAAAAACAAAAAGCTGCGGGAATTAATTTCATTCCTTCAAACGATTTTTCTTTTTACGATCATATTTTGGATGCTCAGGCTTTATTCGGTGCGGTTCCATCACGATTTAACTTCAGCGGCGGAAATGTTGATTTGGATCTTTATTTCGCCATGGCTCGCGGCGCTCAGAAAGATGGAATCGATGTTACTGCAATGGAAATGACCAAGTGGTTCGACACCAATTATCACTACATCGTCGCCGAATTCAAAAAAGGTCAGCAATTCAAAATTTCATCAACCAAAATTTTCGACGAATATCAAGAAGCCAAAAACTTAGGAATCGAAACTCGTCCAGTTGTTATCGGACCAGTTACTTTCTTGCTTCTTGGCAAATCGGTTGATGGCTCAAACAAACTCGATTTGCTTGATAATCTTTTGATCGCTTACCGCGAATTATTCGAAAAATTGGCCGCTCTTGGTGTTAAAGATGTGCAAATTGACGAACCTTGTTTGGTTACTGATTTGTCGGCTGAGGCTGTTAAGGCTTATGTTGCCGCTTACAGCCAAATCAAGCAATTCGCCGGCTCAATCAAACTTCATCTCGCGACATATTTTGATAATTTGGGCGACAATCTTGAGTTAGCTTTCAATCTTGGCGCATCTTCAGTTCACATCGATTTAGTTCGCGCACCAGAACAACTTGATGCCGCTTTAAATGCGATCAAAACAGATCAATCCTTGTCTCTTGGTCTTGTTGATGGTCGAAATATTTGGATTAATAATTTTGAAAACTCGCTTAACGCCGCCAAAAAAGCGGTCGCTAAACTTGGACAAAATCGCGTAATTATTTCATCATCTTGCTCGCTAATTCATACTCCAGTTGATTTGGCGAACGAAACTGCATTGGACGCTGAATTGAAATCTTGGCTCTCTTTTGCCACACAAAAACTTGATGAAATTTCAGTAATTTCAAAAGCGGTTTTTGGTGGAGAAAATGAAGTTAAAGCCGCTTTGGAAGCCAACAAAACAGCAATTCAAAATCGCAAAACTTCCGCAAGAATTCACAATGATTCGGTTAAAAAACGCGTTGCCGCGATCACTCAAGATTTGATTAATCGTAAAAGCGATTTTGCTACTCGTAAAAAAGTACAAAATAATCACATCAATTTGCCGATTTTGCCGACTACAACCATCGGCTCGTTCCCGCAAACTAAAGAAGTCCGCAAAAATCGCGCCGATTTCAAAGCCGGAAAAATTTCTGAAGCCGAATATAACAAATTCATCGAAGAAGAAACCGTTCGCACCATCCGTTTCCAAGAAGAAATCGGGCTTGATGTTTTGGTTCACGGCGAATTTGAGCGTAACGACATGGTTGAATATTTCGGCGAACAATTAGCGGGATTTTTCTTCACCAAAAATGGCTGGGTTCAAAGCTACGGCTCGCGCTGCGTGAAGCCGCCAGTAATTTTTGGCGATGTTTCGCGTCCAACCCCAATGACTGTCGAATGGGCAAAATTTGCACAAAGTCAGACCAAACAAATCATGAAAGGAATGCTGACCGGCCCAATCACCATTTTGCAGTGGTCGTTTGTTCGTGACGATCAGCCGCGCAAAGAAACCGCGCTACAAATCGCTTTCGCAATTCGTGATGAAGTTTGTGATTTGGAAAAAGCTGGAATCAAAATCATTCAAATCGACGAAGCCGCTCTGCGCGAAGGTTTGCCAATTCGCAAAGCAAATTGGGCAACTTATTTGAAATGGGCGGTTGATGCCTTCAGAATCAGCGCTTCTGGCGTTGAAGACCGAACTCAAATTCACACTCATATGTGCTATTCTGAGTTTAACGACATCATCGCGGCTATTGCCGATATGGATGCCGATGTGATTTCAATCGAAACTTCGCGTTCGCAAATGGAGCTGCTCAACGCTTTCGTAAACTTCAAATATCCAAATGAAATTGGGCCTGGCGTTTACGATATTCACTCTCCGCGCGTGCCAAAAAAAGAAGAGATGAAAAATCTTTTACAAAAGGCGCTTGATGTTTTAAAGGGCGATCAAATTTGGGTAAATCCAGATTGCGGTCTTAAAACTCGCGATTGGCCAGAAACTAAAGCGGCTTTGAAAGAGATGGTTGATGCTGCAAAAGAATTAAGGCAGTCGTTCTAGTAAAGGCGTGGGGCTGGTCAAATACCGGCCCCACAAATAATCACTTCAAATAGTTTTCTGGGTTGACCGCGTCTCGGCCTTTGCGCAATCCAAAATAAAGCTGCGGCGAATCAACATTTCCAGTCGCGCCGACAGCGCCAATTTTTTGACCTTTAGCGATTTTTTCGCCGCGTTTTACGCTCCAATTTTTTAAGTGAGCGTAAGCGCTGATCCAGCTGCCGCCATGCTTGATGATTATCAAATTGCCATAGCCTTTTAGTTCGTTGCCAACATACGCAACCACGCCATCCTCGGCGGCTTTAACTTCAGTTCCTTCGGCGACTTTGATTTTGATTCCATCATTATAAAGACCACCCGATTTTGGACCAAATTTTGAAACAATTTTTCCGCGAACTGGCCAAGAAAAGTGACTTAATTTATCCAAAGTGCGTTCAACGAAGTTGGGTTTTTCGACTATATTTTCGCTTTTATTTTCAGCCGGTTTTGGTGCGGCTTGAGCGGCAATCGCAATGTTTTTAGATATTCTGATTTTTTGACCGATATAAATCGAATAAGGCTCTTTCAAATTATTCATTTCGACCAGCTGATCGACTTTCATTTCGTAAAGTCGCGAAATCGAATAAAGTGTTTCTTTGGCGGTAACTTCGTGATAAACTGCGGACGGAATAGCGATTTGGTCTCCTGGCTTAATTAAGTAAGGCGGAGCCAAATTATTTTGCGCAATCAAGTCGCGCACTGAAATCTGATATTTTCGCGCCAAAGAATAAAGTGTTTCGCCGGCGGCAACGGTGGTTGTTTGTGATTTGATTGATTTGTCATAAGAGGGGTTTTTTGAGCTAACTAGCTGCGGATATTTTTCGTTGTTTAGTGAGGCGTTTTTGGCGAATGTCATTTTGCCGCGATCAACGATTGGAGCTGGCTTCTTTTTTGTGCATGAGGCCGAAAAAATGAATGCAAAAATTAGGGCGAGTTTTATCAAGTTATTCATCGAAATTTTAATAAGTTTTTACATGCAAATTCTTTCGCAGCTTACTCACGAAATGCAAATTTTTTTCGTGGTGATTTTGGGTTTGATTACCGGCAGTTTTGCTACCTTGGTT
>JACCDZ011741501.1_pt1 | contig 23052 bp, 19 predicted proteins | sample 7449551 | NCBI WGS metagenome assembly JACCDZ01 (sample SAMN15323452, study PRJNA562643) | freshwater metagenome | isolation source: river surface water | place: USA:Blue River Watershed | collected 2017-08-18 | reverse complement strand
TCGATAGCGGCGGTCCAACCACGGCCGCCGCAGGGTCGGTCTATACCTCTGTCTGCTCTGACATCTCCAAGGCATCGTCGACTTCAATCCCAAGGTATCTGACAGTGCTTTCAAGCTTCGAATGACCAAGCAGCAGCTGAACAGCCCTCAGATTCTTTGTCCTTCGATAGATCAAAGTCGCCTTGGTACGCCGCAGTGTGTGAGTGCCATACATGGCTGGGTCAAGACCGATAGCTACCACCCAGGCCTTAACTATTCGTGCGTATTGCCGGGTGGAGAGATGCTCTGAACAGTGCAAACGGCTTGGAAACAAAAAGTCCTCATTCCTGAGGTTGGCTTGATGCATCCAAACGCCCAGAGCAGTTCGAGTTTGCTCGGTAATTTCAAACTGAACTGGGCTCTGTGTTTTCTGCTGCATGACGATGGCTCGCGAAGAAACATGCTCTCCGTGAGCAATGTCCCGTACCCGCAGCTTGGTCAAGTCACAGGCTCGCAATTTGCTGTCGATTGCTAAATCGAAGAGAGCAAGGTCTCGTATTTTCCCGGCGAGCTGAAGCCTAACTCGAATTGCCCAGATATCCCTGAGCCTAAAAGGGGCTTTCTGCCCGACCAGTTTTCCCTTGTTCCAGGGTTGAGCTGTATTGGTGGCGATGGTGTCCATGGCTTGTCCTCCAGTGTATGAAAGGACAAGCGTGGATCAGTCTGTGCGCATGGTCGCTTATCGACCCATTGCAGCCAGTCATGGCTGGCAAAAACGACCAAATATAGGTGCTACGAACTGAGAGGCCCTTAGCAGAAGGCTTGCCTCCAACAGTGCAAATGAAATCGGGCGCCGAAGCGCCCGCTGTTTATGCTAAACCCTGATCTTCAGGGTTGCAGCTCGATGTCGCCCGGCCGCCAGCTCTGGTTGAACCAGGGTTCCAGTGGGCCGTAGAGACGCAGCGCAACGTTGTAGCCCTTGCCGGGCATGCTTTGTACCCAGTTGTTCTCCTGACCTGCCGGCGCCTTTGGGCCGAACCAGACGGTGACACCGCCGTCCGCGTTCAGGCGGACGCCCGGCAAGGTGCTGTCGAGGCCTGCCAGTTTCTGGTCGCTGGGCAACAGCGAACGGGTCTGGTTGTCATAGGCGGTGAATGACCAGAAGTCCTTCGCCGGAATCGGCCCGGGCAAGGTCACCTTGTACGTCTTGTCCGGATCCAGATAGTGTCCGTCAGCATCGCGCACGGTGATCGCATAGGCCGAACCGGTTCCCGGCTTCGACTCGGTCATGGCCGGGGTGATGCCGGTGGCGTAGTAGAAGAACCTCATCCGTGCATCAAGCAGCCGTTCGGCACCGTTGAGGAACTGGTAGCTGCCACCGATGAAAGGTGTCCACCACTGGCGGTCGTTGTAGAGGCGGGTTTGCGCATCCCGCGAGGCATACAGGTTGGTCCGGGCAATGGCATTGGCCACTGCCACCGACTCGGTGAGGATGCCCTTCATACGCGCATCGGGGGCAAACGGCTGACCCTTGCGAATACCGATTGCGGCATACAGACCCACCGTGTCGGGGTCGACCCAGTCCGCCGGCTCGTTCTGCACCACAGCGTTCAGTTCCTCGTAGAAGCTGAAGTCATTGGCGCTGATGGTGTTGAACTTGACGCCCGAGACGTTGACCACCCGGGTAGCTGCAGGCTTGGATGCCTGTGCCAGCGGAAACACCGCCGCCCTGGCCTTGACTCCCGCCACCGCCGCCGCGATATCACCTTTCTCGACAAAGGCGCGGTAGAAGATCAGCAGCTGGTTGGTACGCGGATTGGCGACGTGATAGCCCTTGGCCGGCAGCTCGCCCTTGTAGCCGGGCGGTACGAACAAGTAATCGCCACCGGCGCCCTTGTCCGGGCCGGTGAAACCGACATCGGTTACCCAGCGGAAGTCGGCGTCATCCACCGGACCGAGTACCCGTGGCGGCACGCGCACGACCATCGGCCCGGCGTTCAGGTCGACGCACAGCACCACATACACGGTCGTGGTGTTGGCAGTCAGGAACAGCGAGCGCGCATCAAGCAAGTCTTCGCTGATGCCGATGTCGCGGTTTTCCCTGATGCCGGCCTGTTCGAAGCCTTTGCACAGTGCATGCACCGAGGTGGCTGACATGCCCTTCAGGAAAGCGTCGATGCCACGACCGAAGTCCAGCTGGTCATAAGCCAGTTTTTCCGTTGCGGCATCGGGCACGCCGTTGTTGAAGCGCAGCGTTCCTATGCGGGTTTCCTGCGTATCCGGCGTGGTGATTTTCGCTGGCACGTCGGGCGCGTACCTCGCCGTCTGCGCCAGGGCCAGCGACGGCGTGATGGCCGTTGTCGCGGCCAGTGCGATGAAAAGCAGGCAGTGCTTGATTAGTTTCATGGTCCGTATCCTTTTCGCATCCGCTTGGCAAAGCTCAGGACTTGATCTTGTTGTGCTTGCATCTGTGCGGTGCAAGCACAACTTGGGTCAATCTAAGGTTGCAGTTCGATCTCGCTCGGCCGCCAGCTCTGGTCAAACCAGGGCTCCAGCGCGCCGTACATGCGCAGTACCACGTTCCAGCCCTGCCCCGGCAGCGTCTGTACCCAGTTGCCTTGCTTGCCCGCCGGCGGCTTGGGGCCGAAGTAGACATCGACCGAACCGTCCGCGTTGTATTGCAGGCCCTTCTTCTGACTGCCGGCACTGGGGAAACGCTGGTCAGTCTGGATCATCGAGCGGGTCTGGTTGCTGTACAGGATCAGCGACCAGAAGTCCTTCACCGGGGCGTTGGCCGGCATGTGCAGACGGTAGTTCTTGCCGCCATCGAAGGGTTTGCCGGCTGCGTCGCGCGCGGTCCAGGCATATTGCGAACCCTTGCCGATCATCTTGGCTTCCATGGCCGGCGTTACCAGAATCGCCAGATAGTAGTAGAAGGTCGCGGCGTCAAAGTTCTGTACGCCCGGCTCGGTCTGGAACTGATAGCCGCCGATAAAGCCTTTTTGCCAGTTGCTGTCCGGGTAGTAGTAGGCGCTCTTGTCGCGGGTGTGGAAGAGCACGGTACGGGCCGTGGCTGCACCGACCTTGGCCGCATCGGCGAGGATTTTCTGCATCCGCGCATCCGGCGTAAACGGCTTGCCCTTCTGGATGCCGATAGCCTGGAAGAAGCCCAAAGTGACCGGATCAAGCGAGGCGGTCGGCTCTTCCTGTACCACCTGATTCAGCAGCTGCCAGTAGTTGTAGTCAGCGGGAAATACGGTGTTGAATGGCTTGCCCGACATATCAACAAACGTGGGGGCAGGATGGGCTTTGCCGGCATCCGCCAGCGGATAGATTCTGGTGAATTTCTTGACCAGCTCGACGCCCGGCTTGGGGTCACCTTTGTCCAGGAAGCTGCGCCATGGAATCCACAGGCCGTAAGTCGGCGACTTCACGGTGAAATATCCGTCCGGCACCGTGCCCTGGTAGCCCGGCGGCAACAACAGGTACTTGCCACCTTCGCCCTTGTCCGCGCCGGTGATGCCGACATCCACAACCCAGCGCTGCCACATGTCGTTGGCTGTGCCGAGCACCTTGGGCGGCACTTCCAGCACAATCGGCCCATTCTTCAGGTCGATCCAGGTCCAGCTGTACACGGTATCGTCATTGCCGGTGAGCACAATGCCGCGGGAGTCGAGCAACTGCTCGAAAATCGGCACCACCGTATTCGGCGCTCCCATGCCAGCGAAGGCCTGGCGGTTGGCTATCTGGCTGACAGCAGGTATGCCCAGCAGATAGGCCTGCACAGCACGCTGGAAGTCCAGGTTGTCATAAAGTTTGCTCGCGGTTTGCTGGTCAGGAAAGCCATCGGTGAACTTGAGCGTGCCCAGGCTTGTCTCGACCTGTGCCGGCGTACCCACACCGTCTGGCGCGGGGGTCGAATACTTGACCTGCGGGTTAGCCGGTGGGCCATTGAGCATACCAGTGCCGGCCAGGGCCGGCGCTGAGAGGTACAGGGTTGTGCCCAGTGCTATCCCGAGATTGCGCCAGGTTGTCGGGTATCTTTTCATGGTTGTCTGCCTCGCTGAGATAGCGGCAAAACGCAGTCGCCGCCGATAACTATTGCCACTTTAACCGGTTTTCAGGCATCGGCCAACGGGCCCCAGATATCCGTGAAGCAGAGCTTCTCCATCGCCGGCGTCTGCATGCCCATGCCCATCGCTGCGGCCATGCGGCGCTTGGCGGGTTCGCTGTGTACGGTCTTGAGGAAGGCTATCTCCTCGTGATTCAGCTCTTCCTCGATGCTGCCGCTGAAGCGCACCGAAGCCTTGGCTGCGGCAAGTGCTTCCTGCGGGAAGCTGGCGATACGCCGGGCCAGGTTATCGACGAACTGGTCGATCTCGGCCGCCGGCAGTGCACGGTTGAGGTAGCCGTAACGCTCGGCGAGTTCGGCATCGATATCGCCACAGCCGAGAATGATTTCCAGCGCCCGGCCCTGGCCGATCAGTCGCGGCAGGCGCACGGTGCCACCGGCGCCGGGGATGATGCCGACACCGACTTCGGGCTGGCCGAGTACCGCCTGGCCGATGGCGCCAAAGCGCATGTCGCAGGCCAGTGCCAGCTCGCTGCCGCCGCCACGGGCACGGCCCTGGATCTTGGCGATGCTGACCTTCGGGCTGGTACGCAAGCGGTCGAACACCTGGTTGATCCAGCCCAGCACTTCTTCCCGTGGTGCTGGCTCGCTGGGCAAGGTAGCGATGGTGCCGAGATCGGCATGGGCGACAAAGAAGTCCGGATTGGCGCTCTGCAGCACCATCACCTTGACCGCCTCGTCCACCTCGATCTCGCGGCTGAGGCGGTCAAGGTCAATCAACATGTCCATATCGAGCAGGTTGAGCTCGCCGTGGTTGAGGGTGACGAAGGCCACTCCGTTGTCGATGCTCACCGTCAGTGTCTTGAAATTCGCGTCGTTCATGCTGTTGCTCCTGATTCTCTGTAGGTGCCGGGCGTCGGCCGCAACGCCTGGTTTACTTGATGCCCATGGCTGACTTGGTCAGGCGGTCGAGCAGGCTGTCGCCGAAGATGCGCGAGACACGCCACAGCGGTGTCAGCGGATAACGGCTCTTGGCCCGTGGTGCCTGGAGGGCGCGCAGGATGGTCTTGCTGACCAGCTCCGGCGGTGCACCTTCACGCCCCATCTTCGCCAGCAATGCCGGCATTTTCGCCATATAGGGAGCATATGCGGTATTGGCAAAACGGGTGTCGGCCTCGGGGGATTTTTCCCAGATCGGCGTGCGGATGTTGCCTGGCTCGATGGCCGAAACCTGGATACCGAAGATGCCCAGCTCGCGGCGCAAGGCATCGGAGAAAGCTTCCACCGCGTGTTTGCTGCCGCCATAGGCGCCGACGAAGGGGAACACCAGGCCGCCGCTGATCGAGCTGATATTGATGATCCGGCCCGGTGCATGGGGGCAATTGCTCCGCGCGCCGAGCAGTGGCAGGAAGGCCTGGGTCACCTGCAGCAGACCGAACACGTTGACCTCGAACATCTGCCGCACTTCCTCCATCGGCACGTGCATCAAGGGTGCGGCGCCGGAAACCCCGGAGTTGTTGACCAGCGCGCAGAGGCCGGCATCGCCGAGCGCCTGTTGCACTTGCTCAACCGCAGCGGCAATCGCCGGGGCGTCGGTCACATCAAACAGCAACGGGCTGAAGTGCTCGCCCAGTTCTTGCTGCACCCGCTCGGCATCGGCCGCTTTGCGCACGCTGCCGAATACGCGGTAGCCGTTGGCAATCAGGTGGCGTGAGGCATCCAGGCCGATGCCGGTGGAAACGCCGGTGATCAATACGCAGGGACGTTGGGACATGCTGGTGAACTCCTGTTAGAGAACCCGCGCGAGCAGGCGCGGATAGCTTTCCGGCAACAGCCGGGCGAGCCAGTCGATGGTGGAAGAACGGTAACCGGTAATGACCCGGCGCCGGCCTTGCTGGATGCCGCGCAGAATGTCGGCGGCGCAACGTTCAGGTGGTGTGATCAGGGTGCGCTGGTTGGCTGCGTCCATGCGGTCTTCGATCGCGCCGCTACTGGCGCAGCGCCGGCTGGCACGATCGATATTGGTTTTGATTCCGCCGGGGTGAACACACACAGCACTGACACCGCTGCCAGCGAGCTCCGACCAGAGGCTCTCAGTCAGGCCGCGTACGGCAAATTTCACCAGATTGTAGGTGTTCAGCCCCGGCAAGCCGACCAGTCCGGCGATGCTGGAAATGTTGATGATGCAGCCTTCCTTCTGCGCCAGCATGTAGGGCAGGAAAGCCTTGCTGCAGTAGATGACGCTCCACAAGTCGAGGTCGACCAGCCAGCGTGCTTCTTCCAGCGTCTGGTTGGCGAAAGTGCCAAGCAAGGCGCTGCCGGCGTTATTGAACAGCAGGTGGACTGTACCGAAGTCGGCGATCACCTGAGCCGCGTGCGCATCCACCGCGGCGCGGTCGGTCACGTCCAGGCGGTACAGGCGTACTTCGGTTTGGCTCGGCAATTGGCTGCGGGTGCGGGCCAGACCAGCTTCGTCTATATCCGACAGAGCCAGCCGGGCACCCTGTCGGGCCAGGGCAACGGCCAGCGCCTGACCGATACCGGAACCGGCACCGGTGATCACCGCGACCTTGTTGTTGAAGTGGCGCATGCTTGCGTTCCTCTGGCTCAGGGTGTCAGCGACTTGATCAGTCGCGGATAGCTCTCGGGGAACAATCGCGGCAGCCAGTAGAGCAAACGCGAATGTTGCCCGGTGACGATGCGGCGCTTGCCGCGACGCACGCCAGCGAGGATTTCCCTGGCACATTGGGCAGGGCTGGTATGCATCAGGCTGGCTGCTTTCTTCTGCATGTTCTGTTCACGGACGCCGACCTTCTGCGACACCCGCAGGCGCTGTTCAAAGCCGGTCTTGATGCCGCCGGGATGCACGCAGATGGCTTCCACCCCGCTGCCGTCCAGCTCCGACCAGAGACTCTCGGTCAGGCCGCGCACGCCGAACTTGGTGATGTTGTAGGCGCTGTGGGTGGGATAGCCGATCAGGCCGAACACGCTGGACAGGTTGACGATGCAACCTTCGCGCTGTTCCAGCATCATCGGCAGGAAAGCCTTGCAGCCGTACACCACGCCCCACAGGTTGATGTTCACCAGCCACTCCATCTCTTCGACGGTCTGGTTTTCGAAGGTGCCGATCAGCGTGGTGCCGGCGTTGTTGAACAGCAGGTGCGCGGTGCCAAAGTCGGCTTTGACTTGTGCTGCGTGGGCAAACACCGCCTCGCGGTCGGAAACATCCAGAAGGTAGCTGCGCACCCGGCTGCCGGCGGGTAGCTGCGCGACAGTTTCTTCCAGCCCGGCCTGATTCAGATCGGACAGTGCCAGCTGCGCGCCTTGCCCTGCCAGGGCGGTGGCCAGTGCCCGGCCGATGCCGGAACCGGCTCCGGTGATAACGGCCACCTTGTTGTGAAAATCTTTCATCGATGTGCTCCGGGGGAGTCTGGTCAGTTAAAGCCGTGCGGTTTTACTGGTCGCCTGCCTGATAGGCGCTGGCCGGGAACTCCAGCAGCTCGAATTCCTCGCTCTGGTTGAAGCCGGGGCGTGGTGTGCCAATGTCTTCGCGGTAGTCGCCGATGCGCGCCTTGAGCAGGAACGGCATGGGCATACGGCGCTCTTCGACCGTATCGCCGGTGCGGCCGATGCCCAGATAGCGGCCATCGGGCAGGCGGCGCACCTCGTCGAGCATGTGAATGTCACCGGCATAATGGTCGTAGGCGCGATAGACCAGACGGAACGAGGGCTGGCCATCAAAGTAGGACGGCCCGATGCTGGTCTGCATTGGCCACAGATCGGTCTTGCCGCCGGCCAGACGCCACACCGTGTTGTAGCCGCGACCGCTGTCGGGGCCGGTCTGGGTGAACGACTTGCCCTCCCAGATGCCGGGGTAGAAAGGGTTGTGGCTGGCAACCGTCCAGAACACTGTTTTCCATAGTGTCGGGAATGTTGTCATTTCGCCGGAAAATTCGCCGTTCATCTCCGCCATGGTCGGCGCGGGAAGGTGCTTGAACAGCTCGACGGCCTGCTCCGGGGTCAGCTCCTCGACCCGGGCTGCCATCTGCATGACCTCGGGGGACAATACAGGCGCACTTTGTTCAGCCACAACCGGCTGGGCGACGACAACCAGAGCCAGAGTGGTGGCGGCGAACAGCCGGCGCAGTGAATCGGCAGTAATCTTCATGCGGGTCTCCATGCAGGGGATTTCGTCAGGCTATTGGGCCTGAACCGAATGCATATAATTAACCATTCTGGGCCAATATTTTGTCTTTATGGGCCAAATCATCTAGCCTGAACCGGCGTTGTTTACCCGGAGCCATCCCATGCAAATTGCCCAGTTGCGCACCGCCGGCCAGGAAACCCCGGTGCCCATCACCATCATCGGTGCGTTGCCGCGACTGCTGAAAGCATCCGGGCTGGATCCGCGCAGCATTGCCCTGAGCGTGGGGCTGAACCCTTCACGGCTGGACGACTCCACCTATCTGGTGTCCTTCGAACAGATCGCCCGTTTTCTCACCGCCGGCGTACGCCAGACCGGCGATGAGCTGTTCGGCCTGAAGGTCGGGCTGGCCGAGGGGCCGGGTGCACTGGATGCGCTGGGTTATCTGGCCATGAACACGGCCGATGTGCAGGGCGCACTGGGCACTCTGGCGCGCTACCTGCACCACTTCGGTGGCACCCTGACGCTGAGCCAGGAAGGCGGTGTGGCGCTGTTTGACTATGCCTTTATCGCGCCGCAAATCGAGGGCGCCGGGCTGATCATCGAGGCCAGCATGGGTCTGGCGGTTGCCTTGCTCCGGGAACTGTGCGGCAAGACCTGGACGCCGCTACAAGTGCAATTTACCCGGCCGTTACCGGGCCGACCGGCTGCCTGGCAACAGGCCGTGCAGGCGCCGGTGTATTTTGGCGCCGAGCGAGATGTGCTGGCGTTCTCGGCCAAATGGCTAAGCCAGCGCATTGACCGCGCCGACCCCGAACTGCATCGCATCCTGCAGGAGCGGGTAGCGGAACTGGATGCCCAGCACAGTGCTGACCTGGTCATCCGTGTGTGTACGCTGATTCGTGGCGGATTCCTTTCCGGGCATGTTTCCCAGCAACAGGTTGCCGCCCGCCTCGCCATGAGCCCGCGCACGCTCAAGCGCCGGCTGCAAACAGAAGGCACCAGCCACTCGGCGCTGCTCGAACGCACCCGCATGGAAATGGCTTGCCACCTGTTGCAAAACTCCAGAGCCAGCATGACGCAAATTACCGGACTGCTGGGTTATGCCAACTCAAGTGCCTTCAGCCGTGCCTTCAGCCGCTGGAGCGGCATGCCCCCGCGCGACTGGCGGGCACAGCAGCAGACTGAAAAGCACAAGTGACCGAAGGATATTCAGCAGCAACCCTCGTTACGAATGACTGTACCTGGCACGACTCCGCCCCATGCCGAGGTGCCGCAGGATCTCGACGCCGCCAACGCCCTGCAGGGCAAGGTCTCCGTGTGGCAGAAGAATGCGGAAAGGTTCGAAATTCCGGATCAGGATGAAGCGTCGTTGAAAAAGGTCCGGGCTGCGATCAACCTTCTGGTGGCGACCCGAACCGGTACCAGGGACATGTTCGGCGACAAAGCCAAACTCGACCCGATCAACCACTTTTTGGGCACGACCATGGGCTGGAGCGGAAACCCCGAACAAGCCGCCAAGTATGACAGCGCTGTGCCGGAAAAGTATGGCGGCAAGACACTCTACCGGCTCACCGTAAAAGACATACCGGCCGGCGGTATCTGGTCCATTACTGTCTACAATAAATCGGGATATATGGAGAAGAACGACCAGAACCGCTATACGTACAACCATGTGACTGCGGGAAAGAACGCGGACGCAAGCATCACGATCAATTTTGGCGGCGGCCCCGGCGCCATCAACAATCTTCACCGCCGGATGGAATTACACCATGCGGATGTATGGACCGAAGCAGGAGATCATCAACAGGTCATGAAGCTTTCCCCGGGCACAGCCGGCAAAGCAGATGGCGATGATCGCAATCGAGAAGACGGGCACACGAATTACCGTCACCAGACGGTAAACACAAGGAGATGAGCATGAAGATAAAAACAATCATGGCCGTGAAAGCAACTGCACTGGCGCTTGCGCTGCTGGGTGGCATGACGCCGGCCTTGGCCGAACAGGAAGTTGGTCTGAAGGATCCCTGCCCGATCACGATCGAGAACTGGCGCGGCAAGGCCTTCTACGAAATTCTGTTCATGAACCGCCTGCCCAACGGCAGCGGGGTCGGCTATTACTACAACTCTCTCGGCAACGACCTTGAGGCGCCTAACGATGTAATGGACGCCCGCTTCCGCGCTTTGAATGGGGATGCCTTGAAAAAGGAATACGGGAGCGATGGCGTTCTCTTCAATGGTCCGCGCCGTCTCGTGGCGAACGGCATAACCGGGATGGCCTGGGATGGCTGCAAGGAAAGAGTGATCGCCACGATCCCCTTGCGCGTGCTCGGCATCTTCGAAACCCCTGACCTCAGTAAGGCAGTTGCCGGATCGCTGCCTTCTTACAAGGTGCTGGTCTCTAAACGTAGCAACACCTTTACCTTCAATGCAGGCGAAACGGTGTATGAGTTGGTCACCGACGAGGGCGCCGTATACACGATGTTCAGTCTGTCTCTGAAGATCGACCCCAATAACACCATCGAAAACCTGCCCACCCTTGGCGAGCGCCTGACTTTACCGAAGGGCTGGAGCTTAAGATCACGCAAATTGGACCAGGACATGACTCTCACGTCCGTCGCCGATTCCAACCCGCCTAACACCATCGTTCTCGACCAGTTTGAGGGCAACTATCAGTACAACGCAGCTGCCAGCGCCAAAAAGTAGCCTGTGTGCCGCCTGCGAAGACAGCAGTCTTCGCCGGCGGTGATGCGTTCGCAAAGAGCAGTTTCTGATTGGCACGCGTCCCCATTGAGGATCTCGGTTGCACGGCAATGCGCTCGCTTCTGACTTTAAGTGAACAACGCCGGCAACTGGTCGGTGCCAAAGCGCGCTTTACCAAGCGCTTATGACACGAGCTTAAGCCGTTAACTTAGATGACCGTGAATGCTCAACACGGCTTGAATAAGCATGTAATTCCGCACTTTGAGCAGGAAATACAGAAACCAAAGAGTCTGGAAAAACCCTACCCGCCTCCCGCAGAGGTGCCTCTGCGGTGTTTACTTTCCTAGCCAGGCTGCTAGCAGAACCGCCCCATTCGATCTGCCTGACTGCGTCTGGCACGCTTCAGCACCTTGCCAGGGGGCAGCAATCGACCCGAAGCAGACGCTCGGCCCTATCTACAAAGCCTGGGTCGATTCAACTGAAAACCATGCGTAAGCCTCCTTTGTGTCCTGCGGTACGCCTTCGCCCTTTGCAGCGCGGCTTATAGTTGCGTTGCTTGTTCGGGGCTTGAGTGGCGCTGATTAGCGTTTTGTCTTTGAGCAGGTATTCGCAGAAGTGTAAAGTTAGGCTTAGAAGCGTCAACATTTAACCCGCTTGGCTAACTGCAGCGCTGCTCAGAATGAGCTTTATTTTCCGCAGGGTATTATATGAGAAAGGTAAGGATTCATAAGGTTGCGATACTGGCTGCTTCAGCCGGTTTCTTCTCAGACACTGCCTTCGCAGCACTTAGCTCGGAAGAGCTGGCCAAGCTGGCACAAAATCCGGTTGGCAATCTGGTCAGCGTGCCTTTCCAGAACAACACCAATACCAATGTTGGCCCGGAAAAGAAAAACCAGAACATTCTGAATATCCAACCGGTTATTCCGGTTTCGATCGATGATGACTGGAACGTTATCACTCGCACCATTCTGCCGATCGTTTCCCAGCCGGCGATGACGCCGTACGACAACCGCACCAACGGAGTTGGTGACATACAGTTCAGTGCTTTCCTCTCGCCTGCGGTACCCGAAAACTGGATCTGGGGGGTGGGTTCGGTTATTCAGGCGCCTACCAACACCCATGAACTGGGTAATGACAACTGGGGTGTCGGCCCGACTGCCGTACTGTTGCGGATTGAAAAGGGCAATCCATGGGTTTACGGCGCGCTGGTCAACAATATCTGGTCGGTATCCGCTGACCAGCGCGGTGGCTCCTACAACAATGGCCTGATACAGCCTTTCCTGAATTACAACTTTGCTGACGGTTTGTATCTGACATCGGCGCCGATCATCACCGCCAACTGGCATGCCGAAGACAGCGATGATGTTTGGACGGTCCCGGTTGGCGGTGGCGTGGGCAAAATCTTTCACCTGGGAAAGTTACCGATCAATACACAGGTGAGTGCCTACCACAACGTCGAGAAACCGGAATACGGAGCCGACTGGCAGTATCGTGTGCAAGTGCAGTTCTTGTTCCCCAAGTAAGTCTTGGGGCTACTGTTGATACGGAATGTCGAAACTAGGCTACCCCAAACCAGTTACAGCTCAAGCCATGGCGGATCAAAGCGTATATCCGTTCAGTAGGAGCAACTGCGTAGCCTCGACAACTAGCGCAGCGATTGGCCGGTCTGTTGAGTGGCACTACCATCATGAGCCAGTGTGACGGTTCGCGCTTCGACATCACCTCACCAGGCAGCTAATAAGTGGCTACTCATGAAATTATTGCATCAGCCAACAGTCCGCCCCTACTGAATAGGCCCTATTTTTGTAGAAGCATCTAATGACTGCTTCTGGCACATTTCTGTCGGTCGTGACCGGCTACTGTCGAACCAAACCTGCCCCTATGAAGCGTCTGGATTACTACTTTGGCTGGTATTTCTCGAAGTATTGCTTTGCCAGCGCCTGACCTTTTGCGAGCTGATCAGGGGTTAGTAACTTGGCGGCCATATCTCGGTTCTTGACTGCATCTGCGTTACCGGTTGCAGCAGCAGCAGAAGACCACGCATAGGCTTCCTTGAAGTCCTGCGGCACGCCTTGGCCGTTGGTGTACATCACCCCGAGGTTGTATTTCGCGCCGGCATCCCCCTGCTCAGCAGATTTGCGATACCACTTACCCGCTTCCTTGTAGTCCTGCACCACGCCTTGGCCGTCGAAGTACATCACCCCGAGGTTGTTTTGCGCGTCGGCATCGCCCCGCTCAGCAAGTCGTTGCCATTCAGACAGGGCAGTTATGAAATCGCCCCTATTATAAGCTGCCATACCTTCATTGAAGCCGGCATGGCTCAAACTGCTGATCGCCAACTGTGTGGTGCATTGGTCCCCCCCGGTGTGTTGCTACCGATGCATTTTTGACCCATATGCCGGAATTTTATTGACCCAGTTTCGAACACCGAACTCGTTGCTACATTTCGAGTTTCAGCCCGATGGGCTGGGTCAGCCTAACTGCGGTACATGGGTCAAAAATGCGGCGGCGGCAAAAAGGACTGTCAATACCGATATAAAAATGCGAAAAATAACCCTCTGGAGGGATTTGGTAGATTTAGAATGAACATCTTTAGGCGCTGCAAAGAACCCTTGACAGCCCTTCACTTATTCACTGCTCTACCTCTACATCCTCAGCACGGTACTCGAAGAACCGGGCCATCTGATCCTTGATGTCCGTCCTTATAGTCTTTGCCAGTTCCATGTCGATGGCTTCCTTGTTTCCCGGAATGATGAATGGCATTGTCTTGCGACCCTTTAGCTTCATGATGGTTCGGATATACATACGGGTCGTCTCAAGGTCTGCATGACCGAGTTGTTCTTGAAGAATTTCTTGGAACATGGTCGCGAGCCGTACATCCGGCTCTATGTTGTGCAGCAAGCAGTAGTTCCAGAGCATGTGTGTTGCACCCGTATGGCGCAGCATGTGAGGATGAACTGTCAATCCGGTTTCTCTAAATGCGCCCTCGATCATGTAAGGCTTCACGGGTGTGCCGGTTTGCGTTAGCCAGATGATGTCTTCAGGACAGGTTCGCCTCGCTTTGTCACGTATGTTGCCGAATTCAAGTGTTGCATTCGCCCGCTTCATATAGCTTGAGTCAAACAATTCCTTCCTATCCCGGTAGTGCGGCTCGACGTAATCCTCGTATATGGCCTTTAAGGTCACACCGTAAATATCGATCGTAATCCGCTTGCTTCGCTTTGTCAGAAGCTCGTATCGTAGGCTTGGTCTTCCTTGGCGCTCAAACTCCGGCCAGAGCGGCAAATAGCTGTTGTAGCAATTGCTGTGCAGAGGCATCTCGCAGACATCTGCGACACGAAGAAACGTCTGCATCATCACCTGAGCAAGAACGGCATACACGGGATCAATCTTATTGAGGGCGCGATACAGCTTGCCGTAATGATCGATGCTGATTACTTGGTCTTTGTAGTCGGTTTTTTCTGTGAGCCGTTTGTGGCTGTCATCTTTTCCGTAAGTCGTACTATGACCGTGCACCGTATGACTCAGAAAGTTATCTTCCTCGTTCCTGGAGCGACGCTGGACGGTTCGAGCTGGGAATCGGGCCTTTGCGCGAACACCTTGCGTCTGAAGGTAGTCGTAGAAGTCGCGGATGCGCGTAATTCTGGAATTGTAGGTCGTGGGGGTCGCTGTCCCTAGCTGCGCTTCGACGATCTTTTCGATATGGTCTGTGAAGTCGGCTTCCGTATATTCGACACCGTTGTACTCCAGCGCTTCCAGAAATGCCTTGAGGTCATAAGCGATCTGACGCAGCGATCCACCTGAAACTGTCGTCATGTCGGGTCGAATCGTGCGAGGGTAGTAATAACGCGTGACCAGGAACCCGTACAGATGGGAGTGCATGTGATAGTCGTCCCGGAGTGGAAGGGGAACGACCCGACCCTCGGGCCACACTAACTCAAGTGGCATTGTCATCCCCATCAAAGTTAATGCCCACGCAACGCAGGTCTGCGCTGTTCCCCGAGTCGATAGCGCTCTGGATCAAGAACAGGTCACCCACAAAAATGACTTTTCTTATGGCTCGCGTGGTGGCCGTATAGAGCCAGCTTCGGTCGAGCAGTTGCGACTTCTCCAACGCAACAATCACGCAGTCAAACTCGCTGCCCTGCGCCTGATGGCAAGTGATCGCATAGGCGTGCTGCAAATACCATTCACCTTCACGGCTACTCCTGACCTGCGAGAGAAGGAGGGGCTTGCGCCCTTCGTTCTCAAACTCGACCACGATATCTGCGGGGGCCATTTCATTGGTCTTGAAATCAACAACCACATGATCACCGTCAGCAGGGACAACGATCCCCATAGAACCGTTTACAAGCCCCACAAGCCGATCATTTCGCCGGTAAATGACTTTGTCGCCAATCCGAAATTCGGGCGCCTTAGGGACGACTGGAGCGTTCTGGAGCAGCTTCGCCTGCAACCGGCGGTTGGCTTGCGCCATGACCCGCTTCGTAGCGGAAATGATCTGCACTACTTCCCCATCCTGATAGTGCTGAAGGTATTGCGCGACGACTTCCTCAGCTACGTCCTTTCTAGATTCAATCAAAATTACATCCTTGCTGGTTCGAAAGATTCCCCCATTTCGAATGATCTCTGCAATCTCCGGGATCGTTGAGCCTGAAAGGGTGCGGTAATTCGTCTTGAGCTCTACCAGAGGGAATACCGAGCTTTCAATCATCTTGTGAAACACCAGACCGGGACCTATGGGCGGCAGTTGCCCGCGATCTCCGATGGAAACGATCTTCAATGGTCGGCCATCAAAAACCTTTAGGATGCGGTACATCAGGGATAGATCCACCATCGATGCCTCGTCAATGAAGAGCACGGGCAGATCGTACATATCTAGCATCTGGGGCGATGCAGCCACCTTCGTGAGTAGGGACTCAATCGTATAGGCGTCCTGATTGGTTTGCTGAACCAACCGCTGGGCCGCCTTGCCGCTCAACGCCACCTGTAGCACCTGACGGCCGGCACGATGGAGCAGATCGTTGGCCGCATGGAGCACACTGGTCTTGCCGGTTCCGGCTGCGCCGATGACCGCAACGACGCCATGGTTCAGGATGGCGGCAACCGCCTTTTCCTGCTGCGAATCGAGCAACTTACCACCGGGCAATTTGTACCCGCTTGCTTCCACGTCATCAAGCAATGAGAGCTGGTGCATCGCATTGGTTTCCTTACTCCGACGAAGCAGCTCTGCTCGGACGTAGTTCTCCATGATGGCGGCGGCGGGCAGAGACCATCCCCCAGTCTCACGGAGCAGAAACCGCTTGGCGTGAATCCCATCCTCCCGTGCTGCCTCGTAGGTTGCCAAGCAGCGTCGGTGGTCTTCCTGGAGGACGTCCTTCAGTTTCTCATTCACCAGTAAGGGTGGCGGAGCCGTGTGCCCGTCGTCGTAAAGCTGGTACAGCGCTTCCTCGAAGGCGCACACCATGCGACGCCGATCATCCCTTGGGACACCCAAGGCCACCGCCAGTTGGTCGGTATCCGCCCAAGTGCTGAACGCCCAGAGCAGGTAAGGATTCTCTTGGAGCTTTTCGAGCGCAGCATCCTTGTAGAACTGATGCGCTTTGAGAATCGATCGAGTCAATGACCGGATCAGGGTCGAATTGTTTCTCAGGGGTTTTTTGATGAAGTCGATCAACTCCTTCTTGGCGCCTTGATCCTGCCATGATTGGATCGCCTGTAACGCAATCGCCTCCTTGATACCTGGCACGACCGATAGCGCCTCAACATTGGCACTGTCCAACAAATCCGGCAGGTTGACTCCAAAGTGCTTGATCAACTTGTTGGCCGTGGCTTCCCCGATGCCGCTCTGATTGACCAGGAAGGTTTTGAGCATCGTTTCACTAACATCGGCAATGTGAGATTCTTCCACGGCGAACTGCTTGCCCGCCTGTTTGTAGCTCTGCCAATGACCGACAAAGCTCCGGTATTCGCCGGACTGAATCATGAAGTCACGATGCGCCACCATGCGAACCCGCTTGCCAGCTTCGGTCTCGGCATGAAAGACGATGGCCGAGCCTATCACGGCGTGGATCGAACTGACGGTAGCAGTGAGTTGCATCATTCTTTGTGCGGCATCTTGCCGGTCGGCACGAACTGGATCTGCCACTCGTTCTGCTTCGCATCCAGTTCGGCCTTGCGGCGTGCCTCCCGCTCTGCAACCAGTTGTTCCTTTAGCGTCTTGATCTCGGCGCGCAGGTTGCGAACCAGCGTCGACGTCATGGTGTCCTCCATGTCGTCAGCAATGCTGTCAGACTCCATCCGAACCGTGAAGACGCCGCTCTGAACCACCTTTACATCCAGTGCGTTTAGAGCCTCCCGAACTTCGGATCGGGAATTGAACCAAGTAGGGACGCGCTCGACATCATGGATGGGCTGACCGGAATAGATTGCCCAGAGCGCTTTTCGGTAAAGCCGGCCGGTGTGACTGACCGGCGCGGGGAGGCTCTCAGTCCCGACTTTTTCCAGCCAAGCAAGAAACTTGGCTGCGTTCTGCTCGCCTATATCCTTCTTGGCTGGGGCGACAGAGCCAGTCACAGACTTCGAAAGGATACCGCGCGCACGAATCTCTGCCTCGGCGGCATCGATCCGTTCCCGCAGGGCTTTGTTCTGACGGAAAGTGGCTTGTACGCAATCCAAGCCAATCGACTCTGCCAATTTTCCAAGATGGAATACGCCATCCTTCTTGAAGAGGTCACCTTTGAGTGTCTGCCTTAACGTCGTGTCCTTCTGACCGAGCATACCCTGCAGCAATCTTTCCAGGGATGCCACGCGGGCTTTTCCGAGTGCGCGCTTATCCACGGTAACGCACCACAATCAGTTCGTCGATCCATGTCTCTTCGTAGGGATCGGGCTTTTCGAGTTCGGCATGGAGCAAGGTCAGGTCGTCGTCGGTTATTTGCTTGCCGGCCGTTCGCAGCGTGCGGTTCCGCTCACGAATGATCTCCATGTCGGTATCGAAATAGACGCAGACCTTGGGCAGGTCGGTGAAGCGGGAGAGCGAATGAACGAAGCGGTATCTATCGACATTGGACAGATTGGTCGCGTCAAAGATGACGGGATGCCGGTCAGTGGCAACGGTACTCTGCTCAGCCCATGTGCTTTTGCCCGAGCAAGGCAAGCCGACGAGGATGTAGAGCCGCATCTTCAGCTTGCGGGAGAGCAGTTCCTCCAGTTGCTTATAGGCCTTGCCCCACGCCTCGCTTTCATGTGCCCTGGAGCCGAATTTGTACTTTCCGCCAACAGTGCGGAAATGGTCCGGTGAGACGACATGCTTTTGAACTCGTCTCGCGATAGCCCCCGCGGCATTGCCTTGCTTCCTGTACTGAGACAACTCGTCGTCCAGTTCTGCAACCTTCGCAAGCAGATGAGTCGTCCTCGCTCTGTTGTGATCCAGCTCTCCCAAATCATTGTTTGACTGAGCCTTGTAGTAAGCTAATTCACGTTGCAACGGCTCGCAGTCAGCTTGCAGTGCTTTGTATCGCTGATTCAGCTCCTCAATTTCCCGCTTGTCTTCGGACTTTTCAAGGCCCGCGACGAGACTTCTCTGGAAGTCCAGCACTTCCTGCTTGAAGGCCAGATACTCAGCGCGCTCCGGCGAGTCTTGATTGAGTCGATAGCCATGCAGGTAGACCTTATCGACTCCCGCCTCTGCAGCTATTTTTGCGATGGACACATCATGCTTCTTACCGGATCGCCGCGCGATTTCCTGGCGCCGTCCAAAGACCTCGCGCAGTTTGGCAAGACGCTGACGGTGAGTTCGCTTTTCCTCAGTCATTGGCCTGCTCTACACGGAGTCCGAACACCTTATTGAGTGGAGTCTCATACTGCCGGATGAACTGCTTGGCACTCTCGATGAAATGATCCTCGTTAAATTCAGCTCCGAGCTGATGACGTAGCAACGCGCGGTACCACTCCAGCGTTTCAAGAACGGCCGTGGACCAAGGCCCAACCATGGCCTCCGAGCAACTCGTGCCAACGCAATTCGTGGGATCAATGTCAGATGCGTGCTTCAACATCTGAACGGCAATGTCACGCGTCTTGTCTGCATGGGCACGTTTGGCACATGCGGGCTGACTGGTGTCGGTCGGATTCCGCCCACACCGCACGCCAAACGGAGTCAGGAACCCGCACATTGAGCCACTGTTAAGCCTCTGCTCCAGGAGATTGGCAAAGGTGCTCATGATTTCTGCGTCCGTTATGCTGTGCGACTTCCGCGGGTCAGACTCCATCCTTGACTTGTATGCTTGATAGCCGCGTTCAAGTTGCTCGCCTTTCACGCCCGCAACGCGCCCCTGGGAGGCGGCTAGCGCCATTTGGCGCGCTGTCTCATTATTGGTGCGATCTTTTTGTGCCTGACGCTCTGCAATGTATGAAGGGTTATTGCGCAAATACACCGTCGGCATGATGTTGTTGCTATGACCAAACAGTCGCCGCACCATCAGAAGCGCCAGGTTTGACGCAGCGCCCAGCCAGCCCGCCACTGTCGTTCGATAGTTGTGTGCGGTAAATAGCTCACCCTTTGTATCGACGAATGGGATACCAAAGTGTTCCGCGAACTCGCGGAGCATTGAATTGAGTGATTGCCCTGATTTCAGGTACGTGTCATCCAGTGAGTCTGGTTCAGACTCCTCGACTTGGTTATCTTGACCCTTAGTCTTTGTTGTTTCCCCGCCCCAATCGATCAAATGATCTGATCTTGTATCTTTCATAAGCGTCAGCAAACGCATTGCCTTTTCTGCCTGTGGAGGAACCGGCAGAACTACATAATTATTTGTTTTTTGAATGCCAGTATGGAGATAGAAAAGGATGTCGACCCGTCCGCTTGGGCGGCAAGCGCCGACAGGCAACCTTCTTATGTCATGATTTCTCAACCCCGAGGTCAGAAAAATGACATTAACGCACGCCGCCCTGCAAAGCCTGACCAGCGCGCGCAGCCATAGAAAGACGGCACGCCCCTTATTTACAAATGCTCTCCGTCCGCTCAAGTCCGGGACGGGAACTATGTGACCCAAGATGGGACCATATTTTTCTAATAGCCCAAAAACAAATCTCGGTTCCAGAGCGCGTACATAGTCACCTGCTTGATTTTGTTGGGCGGTGTACTCAGCAAGAATAGGGCCGATCTCTGAAAAAAGATCGAAATAATCATCAATGAGCGCCAGAGATCTCTCAACCAATGGCTGGAGGGTCTGTGCCCCCATTGGTTCATGTCCGCCGTTTTTGGGGAAGACGTGTTTGAGGTCTTTCGCCCGTCGCTTTGCCCACGCGTTAATGTTTTCACCAGACTTTTGCCATGGCAGCTGCGCACGGCACTCAAGAAGAGGCATCTGCGCGGCGTAAGAGCGAGCATAAGAAAAGAATGTATTGAGACTGCTGCATTCAAGCCAAAATTGGTTTTCGCTTCCCACCGCAATCAACTCTGCGTCCAGCATTAAAAGCAAGTCATCTTCGGTCAGATGACTCAATCCGAGCAGAACCTCACCGGGCTGCCCCGTCAGTAGCTTCTTGTTTTCAATTATGGGAAGAACTGTTCTTTGCAGATGGGCTAGCGTCGCACTGGCGGAGGACAACTCAAGGGCTCGGTCAAAAATACAGTCAAAGAACGTTGCCTTTAAAAGGATAAGTAGCGCAGGGGTATCCGACCACTTTAACCACGAAATCCCTGTGCGCGAAGAGGTGGACCCATCGAAACTGAACCAGTTATTGACATCATAGGTACAGTCTGTGTTTTGGACTCGTTTCCCGATGTAATCCCGCTCAAAAGCATGAATTAGCTTCCACTGAGCTGCCCCCAACTCAGCGAAATCCTCCTGTTCTTCTCGGACTGATCCTAATTCAGCGTCAGCACTGCGGTACTGTTGTTCCATGGTCACAGCCTTGATGGAGACAGAATCGCCGGGAGTGAAACACGCCCACTGCCGGCCGATTGCCAGGCCTCGGCAACCAGGTGAGCGCCATTCTTCTTGTCTTTTAATTCATAACGCGCCAGCGCATCATGAGCAATACACCATCTGTCTTCCCAGGTTGCCGGCCAAATCAGAGGGTCCTTTTTGCGTTCATCCTCGTACTGAAGGATTCGCAAACAGATGTAGGGTAGGTGCTCTTTTGTGATGACACTCTGCTCGCACCCGAGGCACATATCGTAGTGTCTGCACTCGTCGGCAATAGCGACATCGTGGCTGGGGTTACTTGGATCAACACAGTGGCACAAATACACTTTCTTTTTGTAAGGAGTTTTCTTGTTGGTCTCGATACGGCTTTTGCACTTCAGCTCTTCCAGCTTGCCGTTGATCACAGTCGTTATGGCAATATCAATGATGCTGCGCGCCACATCTGACTTCAGAAGATAGTTGGTCACCGTGGTATCAAAATTGCCATGATTCAGGTCTTGCCGCAGCAGTTCCGCAAGATCATTCATGTCATGGACGTTCTTCATTCGATCCAATAGCATGCCGCTGGCAAATACCTTTCTGAAACGTGAGCACTCGATGGTTTTAAGTTGCTCTCCTGACTCATTGAGAACCGGAAATGTCTTCGAGAGATTTCTCACACCTCCAGCCGTGGACCAACCGGTTATAAAGCCCTTGTTGAACTCAAAGAACGGACCAGCGGCACTAACTTTGACGTAACGCTCATAGTCACAGAGCATCTCATAGAGCGGCCCGGCCTTAGGAACGATGATGTCTATGACCTTCTCCGGCGACTGCCCGGTTTTTGCCTTGTAGCCGTACAGATTGATTTCTGTTTCACCACTTTGACCCTCTTTGACAAAGACCGTGTCACCACGCTTCAGGATTGACTCTCCGTTCTCCCCTAATGACGGAATTGTCAGAACCACCTCGCGATTAACGCCGGTTTGCATCATGAGAAGGTTTGCCAAACACCAACCTATTTGATTAATTATGATATGAGGCTCATCAGCGGTTTTCTTTTTTATGTAGTAATCGACAAATGTTACGGGGTCTTTTTCAGGATCATATCCGTGCAGCATCCCCATTTTGGTAGAAAATTTTTTATAAAGCCCATTTTCAGCATGCTTAGTTCCGTAGGTTTTCAAGATTGATAAAAATCGACTGGTATGCCAGTTTGATCTTAGGCAAATGCGCTGGCGGAATCCCAATTTGTAGTAAACGAGGAAATGGTTAATGATGATTTCGTAACCATCATCCTCATCGCGCAGCCACTTTTCGAGTAGTTGGGTCTTGTCTGTAAGACAACCCACTCTGACCGAGTTTCCTACTCGAGCTGGGAATTTTTTCTTTCGGCCTGGATATATCCAGTCTTGCGGCATATCGGCTTCAGTTACTTGCTCGTACCGCTTCAAAAACCCAATTCTCTGCTCAAAGATGAAGGTAAATAGAGCGAGCAGTTGGTACATCACTACGTCGGAATAGTCACGAATGCTTTCAGCAAGTTCGGATGTGTGCTCAGGCAGTGCTCTCCTCTTACTCTCCTTGAGCGCCAACTCTTTCAGCCAACCGCCGAACGCAGTCTGGGAGCAGCTACAAAACACAGCTCTCGGATAATTGAATTCAAATTTAGACTTTTTGCGACTGTCCTTGACACGGAGTTCCATGTAGTCAATCCAGGTGCCCTTATCAATATCGGTAATGCTGCGCGGCCTGGGATTACGAGTCGAAAGAAAACGAACGAATTCCCGCATTCCGCTCTCTGTCTGATAAAGAGAGTTTCTACCCAGATGTCTTCCCTGGAGACGATTGATAACCAGGCGCACTATGTCTTTTGAAAAGTCATCCGCGAAACCAACTGACTGGCAATAGTCGAACAACGGAGTACTGACGCGTGTTCCACTGCCTATCCAAGACATCCGAGCAGCGATCACATACATCTTTGTATCAGTCTTGGATTTGTGCTCCTTTTCCGTCGCACTAATTTCTTGTTCGTTTGGCGTTACAAAAAACAAGCGGGTAAGGAGTTTTTGTCCGTACTGCTTGCCAACGATATCAAGAAATCTTCTAAAAGGTGGCAACCCGTCCGCGGGCGCCACTTCCGTGCCGCCCGCGGACGGGCTGATTGTCACTATCGGTTTGCTGTTTCTACCCACCTATCCCCCCAAAACAAAACCGTTATGGAAAGTATTGTCATTCAGTTA
>JACCDZ010627840.1_pt1 | contig 23064 bp, 19 predicted proteins | sample 7449551 | NCBI WGS metagenome assembly JACCDZ01 (sample SAMN15323452, study PRJNA562643) | freshwater metagenome | isolation source: river surface water | place: USA:Blue River Watershed | collected 2017-08-18 | reverse complement strand
GGTGCTATGGAAGAAAGTGCATCTACTGTATACCTGCGCCCAGAGACTGCTCAGGGTATGTTCGTAAATTTCAAAAATATTGTAGACTCATTCCATCCAAAGCTACCATTTGGTATGGCTCAGATTGGTAAAGCTTTCCGTAATGAGATCACACCACGCGACTTTATATTTCGAGTTCGTGAATTTGAGCAAATGGAGATCGAGTATTTTGTCCGACCAGATACTTGGGAGAAATATTTCAATTATTTCAAAGATGAGATGGTAGAGTGGATGCAGACTGCAGGCATAGATATGAGTCGCCTTCATGAGCTTGAAGTAGAGAAGGGGGACCTTGCTCACTATTCATCACGTACAGTAGATTTTGAATTTGATTTTCCTTTTGGTAAAAAAGAATTGTATGGCTTGGCTTATCGTACAGATTTTGATTTGAAGATTCATAATCTCTCTTATCAAGACGAAGAGACTGCTCAAAAATTTATACCTCATGTTATCGAACCATCTTTTGGTGTAGATCGTACAGTGTTAGCACTGTTGACCTCTGCATACATGGAAGATGACAAAGATGGGGAAGTACGTAGTTATCTAAAATTTGAACCGCATATGGCACCTGTCGTATGTGCAGTGTCGCCACTATTGAAGAACAAGCCAGAGCTCATAGAAAAAGCTCGTATGGTATACGGCACACTCAAGAATGAATTTGGTCGCGTGATGTGGGATGACAATGGAAATATAGGAAAGAGATACAGAAGACAAGATGAGATAGGTACACCATGGTGTATAGTCATCGACTTTGATACTCTAGCTGACGATACTGTCACTATCCGTGATCGTGATACAGGGACTCAAGAACGTATTGCTATCATAGAACTAGTGGAGCATATAAAAGAAAAATTGGGATAAAAAAAGCCGGGGTACATAGTACTCCGGACTTTTTATTAAAGCTCATTATTGGCTTTCGCTTTTTCTTTCACATACTTTGTCCAGTTTGTGAGGAAAACAAATTTAACGATACTTCCTAACGCCATAGCGATTCCAAATACGACAATCGCATCTAAATATCTATTGTTGTTAGGTTCAATAAAAATGTACATTACAGTAGCTATGGCCACTGTGTTTGCGATACCGTAGCGGGGGTTGATCACACTCGCGATGAATGTGATACCAAGCACTATGGTCTCTGCATTTTTTACCACAAAGAGGTCTTCAATTTCTATGTACCCATTATGATACAGAAATCTTATCATCATCACCGCTAAACTAATGATGATAAAAAAATAATAGAAAATTACTACAGCCCCTTTAGACCATTCGGAGCTGTGTTTGAAAATCGTCATATTGGCTAATGCCCATATTATCGATAAGGTAAGCAATGTGTCTAATCCTGCGAGTATGATTTTTGGGGTGCAGGAGAAAATGCTTTGATCGGGGTTGTAATTCCTAGCGATAGTAATTACTGAAATTGTGATCAGGGAACAGATTGTAACTTGGGCGTGAAATACAATCTTTTTTGTTTTTTCTAAGTTCATGGTAAACGGGTTTTATAATTTGTGTATATTATACACCTTTTAGGGTATTTTGTCAATAATTAGAAAAACCTTAAAAATGAGTACTTTTATGATATATTGGACTATATGTTAAAACCAAAAAAGAAAATATTAAAGAATGGATTGCGCGTGGTTACTGTACCCATGAAGGACAATCCGACTGTTACAGTGCTAGTCCTAGTAGGTACAGGGTCTGATTACGAGACTAGGGATATCAATGGTATATCTCACTTTCTCGAGCATATGTGCTTCAAGGGTACTATAAAGCGCCCGACTGCACAGTCTATATCCCACGAGCTCGATGCACTAGGATCACAGTACAATGCCTTTACTGATCACGAGATGACAGGGTACTACGCCAAAGCTGATAGTAAAAAATTCAAACAGATTTTCGATGTTGTTTCTGATATATATCTGAACTCTACTTTTCCTGAGACAGAGTTGGAAAAGGAAAAAGGTGTGATTATCGAGGAGATAAATATGTATGAGGATATGCCACAGAGCCATGTCCAGGATATGTTCCAAGAAGCCCTCTATGGAGATCAACCTGCAGGATGGAATATCGCCGGACCAAAAGAAAATATTAAAAAGATGACAAGGAATGATTTTGTTAAATACAAAAATGCACACTACGTAGCAGGTAGCACTGTGATAGTTGTTGCTGGCAATGTGACTGAAAAAGAAGTGGGTGAGCAAGTCAAGAAATATTTTGGTGACATTTCTGCATCGTCAAAAGGTAAAAAGAAAAAGACTATTGTTAAGCAGGGTGAACCAAAAGTACTACTAAAACACAAGACCACAGACCAGACTCACTTTGTACTAGGTATGCGGACTTTTGATATGTTCGACTCCCGCAATCCTATACTGTCCGTACTCTCTGGGGTCCTCGGTGCGGGGATGAGTTCACGCCTCTTTATAAAGCTTCGCGAGGAGATGGGTGTGGCGTACTATGTGCGTAGCTACAATAGTACATCTCTGGATCATGGAGTATTCCAGATATCTGCAGGTGTAAACAATGCTCGTACAAAAGAAGTAATAGTAGAAATTTTGAAAGAATGTGGAAAATTAAAAACTGAATTAGTTAGTGATTTAGAATTGAAAAAAGTAAAATCATTTCTCTCTGGCAATATGAAGATGGCACTAGAAGCTACGGACGATATAGCCAGCTACTATGGTACCCAAGAATTGATGAAGGGGGATATGCGGACAGTAGAAGAGAGAATCAAATTGATTGAAAAGGTCACATCTGCTGATATCAAGAAGATGGCTCAGAAGATTTTCACAGACAAGAATCTCACTCTAGCAGTCATCGGTCCAGACAAGGACGCTGATTCGTTTGTCTGTCTATTGAATTTTAAAAAATAAAAAATACACTGCCAGACATTCGCATTCTGGCCTGGAAGGGCAAGTTATTTCTGGTCGCAGCGCAGATGTCTTATAGTGTATTTCTTTATTTTTTAAGTTATATTATTGTGTTATAATAATAATTATGAGTGAACATATTACAAAGCATGAAGTGAGTATCTCGACAAGTACATTGGTACGGATTTTTGTGTTTATATTAATAATGTTGGCATTATTTAAGCTGACAAATATCATCCTAGTCACATTGACTTCTATTGTATTGGCTTCTTTTGTTGAGTTCTCTTTCTTGAAATTGCGCAAATTTATTCCAAATAGGACATTGGCTGTATTTTTGATTTATACTCTGACTATCAGTTTGCTCGTATGGTTGTCATCTGTATTTATCCCTGTATTCGTGCAGGAGATGTCTGGCCTAGTAGCACAGCTAGGTAAATATATACCAGATAGTAGTATCCTCAATAGCTTCCAGACAGATACTATCAGTGGAGCTCAAAATGTAGTAAAGACTATATCTTCTAGCAAGGCATCTCTGCCTGATTTGATAAAGAGTACTCAGAATCTGATCTCTACATTCTCTGGTGGATTCTTTGAGGTAGCAGGTAATGCTTTTGGTAGTATATTCAATCTTATCCTTATCGTGATCATATCTTTTTATCTTTCTGCAAAAGAAAAGGGTATTGAGAATTTCCTACGAATTGTCATCCCTGATACTCATGAAGAGTACGTGATATCACTATGGCAGAGGACAGAGCGAAAGATCGGTCTTTGGATGCAGGGCCAGCTACTACTAGGTGTGATCATCGGAATGCTCGCATATCTATCACTGACTATATTAGGAGTACAGTACTCTCTAGTCATAGCCATCATCACTGCACTATTTGAGCTTATTCCTTTTGGTATATATCTGGCTATGGTACCTGCTGTGATGTTCGGATTCCTGTCTGGTGGTATACCTATGGCTATTATGAGCTTTGTGATATATATAATACTGCATCAATTTGAAACTTATCTTATAGCCCCATTGATTATAAAAAAGGTGGTAGGCATATCACCGCTCGTAGTCATCTTGTCTGTCATCATCGGTTTTGAATTGGCTGGATTCTGGGGTGTAGTGCTCTCTATCCCTGGGGCTGTGTGTCTGCTTGAATTCCTAGATGACATAGAAAAGAAAAAGATCCTTTCCCGAACGAATTAATATGAACAAAAAACCTTTTTACCTGACAACAACATTGCCATACGTAAATGCAAATCTCCATATGGGGCATGCATTGGAATTTGTGCGTGCAGATGCGATAGTGCGATACAAAAAGCTCAATGATTTTGATGTGTATTTCAATACTGGCACAGACGAGCATGGTATGAAGATTTATGAAAAGGCGCAATCACAAAACCTGACTGCTCAAGAATTTGTCGATCAGAGTTTCCAAAATTTTCGTGAGTCTGTAAATATCTTTGGATTGTCCGATGATATACATTTTATCCGTACTACTGACAAGAGGCATGAGAAGATTGCACAAAGTTTCTGGATGAAGTGCAAAGACAATGGATATATCTATAAGAAAAATTACCAGACGAGATACTGCGTAGGCTGTGAATCTGAAAAATCAGACAGTGAACTTGTAAATGGTGAGTGCCCTGATCATCCTGGTCGCGCACTCGAAGTAATAGAAGAAGAAAATTACTTCTTCAAATATTCTGCTTTTACAGAAAAGCTGACAGAATTTTATAATTCAAATCCAAATTTTGTCGTGCCAGATTTCCGCTACAATGAGATCAAAGCCTTCGTAGCAAGAGGTCTACAAGATTTTTCTATTTCGCGCCTCGCTACAAAGATGCCATGGGGGATACCCGTACCAGATGACAGTGACCATGTGATGTATGTATGGTTTGATGCATTGACCAACTATATCTCTACCTTGGCAGACGATGGAGTGGATACGCTCGACGCCCTTGTCGCTAGTGAAAAATTTCAAAAATACTGGGTGAACGGAACTCCTACTCAATACTGCGGTAAAGACAATCTACGCTTTCAGAGTGCAATGTGGCAATCAATGCTCATGGCTGCAGGAGTGCCGAATTCAAAGCAGATAGTAATCAATGGATTCATCACAGCAGAAGGGGGACTGAAGATGTCCAAGACATTGGGTAATGTAGTGGACCCTCAAGATATAGTGGCTGAATATGGTACAGATGCATTACGATACTTCCTACTTCGTGAAGTGTCTTCATTTGAAGACTCACCATTCACTATCGAGAGATTCAAAGATTCATACAATAGTGGTTTGGCTAATGGATTGGGAAATCTAGTGAGTCGTGTGATGAAGATGGCGACAACTTATGGAATAAGTATTACTGATTTACCTACTTACGAAGAATCTTTGAAATCTGATTTCTCCGATGGAGATGTAAGATTTTGTGTTGCTATTGAAAATTTTGATATTAAAAAAAGTTTAGATATTATTTGGACAAGACTTCAAATTTTTGATGGAATAATTCAAATGTCTCAGCCATTCAAGAAATTAAAAAGTGATAACTTAGCTGAAAAAGAAGAAGGCGTCACTTGTATTAAAGATATAATGAGGGGTCTTTATTCCGTCTCTTTATTGTTAGAATCTATTTTACCTGAGACTTCTGTGAAAATACAAAATCTTATTAAAGAAAATAAGATGCCAGAAATTCCACTATTTTTGAGAAAGGATTAGAGTTTGAGTTCTTCCTCCCATGCAAAGGGGAGGATTGAGGAGGGGTGCTTATTTATTATGAAAATAGAATTTAAAAAAGGATATATTTTAATTATCTCCACTAAATTAATGGATTTTTGTGGTATTTTAGGTGGGGTTGGTAAAATAGCAAAAGGTGCAGCGTGGTTTCCTTTTATTTTTATAAGATCTAAAGAGTTTGATGTGGATTGGCTTATCATTCATGAACGTATTCATTTTCGTCAACAGATTGAAACTTTGTATATAGGATCAACAATTATTGTATTATTTGAAATGCTGTATGCTTATTTTATTTTAAAAAAAACTTGGTGGGATGCATACCTGTGGTGCTCAAATGAACAAGAAGCATATTTGAATATGCACGATAAAGATTACTTAAAGAATAGAAAATTGTGGAGTCGATTTCATTATATTAAAAACAAAAAAGATTTTATTTTGACTGGTCCTGGTCAGATAACTTTTAAATAAATATGACACCAAAATACATAGACATACATTCACATGTGAACTTCAAAGCATTCGATGAAGATCGAGATGCTGTTATTCGTCGGGCGCTCGAAAGTTCTACATGGGTAATCAATGTGGGTACTCAGATAGACACAAGTCGCAAGGCAGTAGAGATGGCTCATGAATACGAGGAGGGTGTATATGCCATCATCGGACTACATCCTATACACACTGGTGCCTCATATCATGATGAAAAAGAATTAGGCGAGGGTGGAATAGAATTCACTTCTCGTGGAGAAATTTTTAATAAAGAAAAATATCTTGAGTTACTTCGAGATCCAAAAGTAGTAGCAGTGGGGGAGTGTGGACTGGACTATTATCGCTGTACTCCAGAGACTATGCAAAAACAAAAAGAAGCATTCATCGGACAGATCGAGATAGCAAATGAAATCGGCAAGCCATTGATGCTCCACATTCGGAATAATCCAAATTCAGTCCACCCCGGCTTATCAGCCACCCCTCAAGAGGGGAATTTAACTCCAGATGCATACGCTGATTCACTAGAGATATTAAAACAACATGCCAAGGTAAAAGGGGATGTGCACTTTTTTGCTGGGTCACCAGAGGTGGCTCGTGCCTTTGTAGAATTTGGTTTTACACTATCATTCACAGGTGTAGTCACATTTACACACGACTATGATGATGTAATCCGTCAGACCCCGATCGAGATGATCATGACTGAGACAGACTCACCATATGTGAGCCCAAAGCCATACAGAGGCAAGCGCAATGAGCCCGTATATGTACAGGAAATCACTCGCAAAATAGCCGAAATAAAGGGTCTAGACCCTGAAGTAGTGGCAGAGACTATCATAGCTAATGCTAAAAGAGTGTTCAAAATATAACCTTGCCGAAACAGGGGTTTTCTGCTAATATGTGAGGACTGTTTATTTATCCCTGTACTGAAAACGGGGATACAAAGGTCCATAATAGACAGATTTTAAAAGTAGTAATTATAGCGTATTTTACGCAAAAAACATGGAAAATGAAACAAAAGCTCGTACAAGTGTGTATGAGATAGGTTACCTTATGGTTCCTTCTATCGCAGAAGAGAATCTAGGTGCAGAAGTTACAGCATTTAAAGATATTTTAACTGCAAAAGGTGTGACATTTATTTCAGATGAGTATCCTCGTATGATGGAACTAGCATATGAAATGAGTCGCAGTATTATGAACAAAAAGCAGAAATTCTCATATGGGTATTTCGGTTGGGTAAAATTTGAGACAACTACAGAAGCTGCAGTTGAAATCAAAGATATGATGGAAAAGAATGAGACATTCATCCGTTACCTAATGATCAAGACTGTTCGTGAGAATACTATGTCACAAAAGCGTGCTTACAAGACTGATGGTCCACGTCGCAAACAAGTTACAAAGACTGATGCAGAGCAAGCTCCAATCGACGAAGAAGCTGTAGACAAAGAAATCGACGCTCTCGTGCTAGAATAGAGGTATTAGTAGATAACTAAACTCACATATGTACTTAAACAAAGCATTTATTATCGGAAATTTGACTCGTGATCCAGAGATAAAGGCACTGCCTTCTGGAATCAAAGTTTGTAGTTTCTCTGTAGCTACCAATCGTGTCTGGAAAGATGCAAATGGTGCAAAACAAGAAGCTGCTGATTATCACAATATCGTAGTATTCGGACGCCAAGCAGAAACAGTGGCTCAATACATGAAAAAAGGTAGTCAGGTTATGATTGAAGGAAGAATGCAGACAAGAAGTTGGGATGATGCAGGTACAGGTACAAAGAAGTATCGCACTGAAGTCATCGCAGACCGTGTACAATTTGGTTCTACTGGATCACCGTCTGGTAGTCCAAGACCAAGTACACCAGGAGCACCAGCTCCAAAAGATGATTCATCAATGGACAGTATTGAATACCCAGATGATGCAATCAATGTAGAGGATATCCCATTCTAAAAATTTACCAATTAAAATTAGGATGCATCGCGTCAAAAGGACGTACGCGATGTGATTCCGCAGAATCAACAATGAAACAAGATTACTTTAGTTCAAACAACATAAAGCATATCGATTATAAAGATATCGAATTGCTAAAACGTTTCTTGTCTCCAGCTGCAAAGATGATGGCTCGCCGACGTACAAGTGTCACAGCTAAAAATCAACGCAAGCTAGCAGAAGCTGTAAAGCGCGCAAGATTCATGGGATTGCTACCATACGTAGCAAAATAACACCCACAAAAAAGCACCACATCCGTGGTGTTTTTTTGATTTTGGTGTATAATATTCATATGTATTTTAAATTTAAATCTTTTTTGAAGCTAATATTTATCCCACTAGTATTCTTTTCCGTTGCTCATATGGCAAGCGCGACTACTTACTATGTAGATGCGACGGGTGGATCAAATACCAATAATGGTACATCAGAAGTCACTGCCTGGCAGACAGTTTCAAAAGCTGTTGGCTTTGCTCTTTTACCTGGGGATATTGTTTTGTTTAAAAAAGGAGAAACTTTTAATGGTACTCTCACTATGAATAGGTCTGGTTCTGCGGGGAATTTGATCACTTTTGGTGCATATGGCACTGGGGCTAATCCAGTGATTAATTCTGGAGCTTCCTATGCTGTAGATATTCAAAATAGGTCCTACTTGAGATTCGAGAATCTTTCAATTCAGGGTGCTTCTACGGGGCAAGCTCTTGTCTACGGTACTATATCTAATATTCAATTTGACGGGGTTTCTTTTACTGGAGGAACCTATAATATATACGTTCTATCTGGTACACAGACTGGCATATCTTTTAATAATTGTACATTTTCAAATTCAACAACGGTGGGGGTGAGTCTGAGTGCTGCAACTGTAAATTTTTCTCTAACTAATTCCTCGTTTTCAGGAGGTGTAGTTGGATTGCAAATTGATTCTTCTAGTACTAGTAATATCACAGTTTCAAATACCACCTTTAGTTCGCACTCTTCTTATGGATTAAGTTCTGCTACAGGTTCAAATATAATCACTGGTACTTTTGATAACTTAACTGTCTCTGGTAATGGTGGTGCGGGGATGTTCTTTCAGGGTTCATCTTCTAATCTGTCTTTAACAAACTCTACTTTTAGTACAAATGCAGGTGGAATAAAGATTGAGCCCTCTACGAGTAAAGTAGTTTCGAGTTTAACCTTGAGTAATCTCAATACTAGCTCTAATGCGGGCATAGGTATTTCATTGGGAGGTTCAGGCTCAGGTTCTGGTGTGGTCGCTAGCAATCTTACTTCAAATTCAAATACTCCAGGAGGAGGTGGTATAAGAATAGCTAGAACTTGGTCAAATGTGAGTGTCTCTGATTCAACTTTTAGATTAAATGGAGGAGATGGTGTTCAGTTGTATCTGGACAATGTGGCCGCATTGCAATCAAATATATCTTTTACAAATGTAGTAGCAGATGACAATACTTCTAGTGGTTTCCAGTTATTGGGGACTACTGGTACTGGCTCAGGTGTCGAATTGGTGAATGTCAGCGCTGATAATAATTATCATGATGGTATAAATGTGAAGGGTAACTGGACCAATGTTAATGTTTCTGGTTGTACTGCCAATGAAAATGGTGTAACTGGTTTGAATAGTGATGGAGATGGTATCTCGTATCACAACTCAACAACAGGTAGTATCAAATATTGTTTTATAAGTAACAATATGAAGAGTGCTGTTGCTCATGTTGGTGATTCTGATTTGGATATGTCTTACAATATTTTTAGGCATGATACAACTGGAGTCTTGAATGCTGTTGTCTATCTTGAGGGAACTGGTGTGTTTAATATGTATAACAATACAATCTATAGTGGTGCTCAGATTGGATCAGGTGTCGAGCTTACCACTCCTACCGGCCCAACTCTTGTTTTCCAAAATAACATAATATATGGTTTTGCTACAGGATTTAAAAAGACCGCAGGTACTCTGACTGAAGATTACAATCTGATTTACAATACCAGCACTGCCAATTATAGTGGTCTAACTGCAGGTGCTCACTCAATATCTGTAGACCCACTTTTTACCAATGCAGGATCAAATGATTTTACTTTACAGGCGGGATCTCCGGCTATTGATGTCGGAGTCACTGTTAATTCGACATATGATGACGCACTACACCCGAATACTGTATTTGTATCATCTATGAATACTGTAGATCAGGATCTCCGTGGTGCAGGCTGGGAACTCGGTGCATACATCTATCCAGTACCTCAGGCTCCTACTATGGGTGCGGTTGATGTATTGAGTGATTCATCGTTGAAGTTTAATTTTACGGATAATGCATCTGATGAGACAGGTTTTAAATTGTATTCAAACACAGACACATTAGCGACTACAGATGCTACAACTAATCTTTCTTCTCTTAATACTACAAGTCTTGCTTCAAATACTGGATTCTCTGGCTACTACGTAAAGGCATATAATTCATATGGAAATAGTGTCGCTTCATCTGGAAATGCTGTTGCATATACTCTTGCTCCTACACCAACATCACTAATATCAACTTTGAGCTCCGACAATATCTTATTATCTGTAACTGAATTTGCAAATGATGACAGTAGTAGTTCTGGGTACTACTTTGAAAACACTACAAACTCTACAAATTCTGGATGGATACAGACTCCATCATGGACTAGCAGTTCTCTGGCTTGCGGTACCCCTTATGGTTATTCTGTGAAATACAGAAACCAAGAGGGAACAGAGACTTCTGTATATACTTCTACATTGAATACTTCTGGATGTTCTAGATATGGATCGTATTCTCCTGTTGTTGCCTCCTATGTCCCACCTAAAACAGTACTGATTGTCGATTCAAGTGTTGGGTCAGTCAAGACTAATGGTGGTGGCAAAATAGCATGCAATATCCCTAATGCAGATTTAAATAAATTCATATCAAACAAAAAAATATTGAAATTCGGATCAAGAGGGGAAGATGTTAAAATACTACAATCATGCTTGTCTTCATACGGAGTAGAGATATATCCAGCGGGCATAATAAATGGAACATTCGGACCTAAGACTAGACAGGCTGTTAAAAATTTCCAAAACAAATACTCATTAAAATCTGATGGAATAGTTGGTCCAAAATTTAAAACACAAATTGAACTGTTGAAATAATATATACAAAAAAAACACCATATTTCGTGGTGTTTTTTTGTGGGTATTGTATAATAATATGTATATTCCAATTATTTATTTACACTACATGAAAAAATTTTATTCAATTTTATCTATCTTGTTTTTAGTCGTGAGTCTCTTGCCAATGCAAGCTTCTGCTGTATCTGTCACTTGGACAGAGCAGACAGGCTCTGGTAGTAGGGATTGGAAATCAATTGCCTCATCTTCTGATGGTACAAAGCTCGCTGCAGTGGTTAATGCTGGATATATCTACACTTCGACAGATAGTGGGACAACATGGTCTACTAATGGGGATTCGTCAGGCATAGCAAACTGGCGCTCTATTTCTTCGTCTGACGATGGTACAAAGCTCGCTGCGGTAGTTAATGCTGGATATATCTACACTTCGACAGATAGTGGGGCAACATGGTCTACGAATGGAGATTCTTCTGGTAGTAGGTCTTGGAATTCAATTGCCTCTTCTTCTGATGGTACAAAACTTGTAGCCTCAGTTACTTCGGGATACATATATACATCTACAGATAGTGGGGCAACATGGTCTACTAGTGGAGATTCTTCTGGTAGTAGAGCCTGGTCTTCAGTGTCATCTTCTTCTGATGGATTAAAACTCTTGGCTACCGTTGGCGGTATGGGTAATGGTGCTTATACTTCGACTGATGGTGGGTTAAATTGGGTCAATAGATCTTCTTTTCCCGGTAATCCAATGTTTTCTTTTTGGGGTCCTGAATCATTGTCTGCAGATGGGTTAAAAATTGTCTTAGCTATGACTTCAACTTATGTATGGACTTCTACTGATGGTGGTGTAAATTTTTCTACCCAAAGTGGTTCGTCTGGTAGTGGAAGTTGGAATAGTGTATCAATCTCTCCTGATGGTAGCGCTCTATTTGCTTCAAAGTTTGGTGGAAGTAATTTGTTGTCTACTGATGGTGGTGCAACATGGTCCGCGCAGAGCTCTTTGTCTGGTTTGAACATCTATTCCTCATCAGTTTTTTCTTCTGATAACACAAAAATAGCTGCAGTTATTCCTAATGGTAATATTTGGACTGCCGTAGTGTCTTATATCGATGCCCCTACAATCTCCACTACGTCCGCGTCCAACATCACAGACACCACTGCGACACTAGGTGGTAACATCACAAACACAGGAGGTGAGAACAACACTGCCCGTGGATTCCACTATGGCCTAACAGGCAGTTACGGATCTACATCCTCTGAATCTGGATCATACAGTACTGGTGTATATACTGCAGACATAACAGGGCTTGATTGTAATACTACGTATCACTACCGTGCTTTTGCTACAAACACTGCAGGTACTACAAATGGCTCTGACTCTACATTTACTACATCATCATGCCCTAGAAGATATGGAAGTTCTTCTTCATCTTCAAGATACTCTGCCCCTGCTGTATCAGTCGTAGTTGCACCCGCTCCTGTTGTAGTGCCAGTCAATGTTCCTACACCAACTACAATTCCAAATACAAAGTGTACTGCATTGGCTCAAAAGATCAGATCTGGAGCAAGAGATGGTGTATACAATACATATACCAAGAATGTAGTCAGTGATGTAAAGATACTCCAATCTCATATGAACAGACTAGGTTATGGACCGATCAAAGAGGATGGAGTATTTGGGCTAAATACAAAATCAGTAGTTATTAAAATGCAAAACAAATTTGGTGTCACTGGTGATGGACTAGTAGGACCAAAGACGAGAGAAATGATTAACAGTTCTTGTGCAGAAGTTAATTAAAATACAAAAAAAGAACGGCTCGAAAGAGTCGTTCTTTTTTGTTTAGAGATGTTTGGTTTATTTTTTTAACCTCCATCCAATTCTAATTTTTTCTTTTCCGTCCTGCATTAATTTACAGGTATCAGCTACTACTGAAAATGATTCAGTTAATTTTGGAGTCACTACTCCGGAATCTTTTATTACACAGAATGTTATTGGTTTTAAACCTGCATAATAATAAACTCCTTTAAAAAAACTATTTCCTAAATATAGGGTGTCTGCCCCAGTAGAAAAGCATGAATCTAACCTAGCGTGATGCTCAGGCCTGATCCCGCTATAATACGGATCCCGAAATGAACTATCTTCAGGAATGTTTTGTTCGGCATCTTTTTTACATGAGAAAAAAGATAAAAAAGAAAGTGCACCCAGTGCCACAGTTAATCTATTCATGGTTATGATATTTTATATATTATATCACAAATATTATCTTTTGTAAATACAAATAAAAACACCACAGTCGTGGTGTTTTTATTTGTAGATTATTTTTCTATCCCTAGTAGGCCTAGGAAGTCTTTTAATTCTTGGCCTTCTATTTTTCTGTAGTCACTATCTGCGATCTTGCCTATCTGGATATTCATGATACGTGTACGGAATAGGTCGAGCACATCGTGGTGTAGGGCCTCACACATGCGTCTAATCTGGCGTTTCTTGCCCTCTGTGAGGATTATCTTGAATGTGTCAGTACTTGGCTTACCAGCCTTTGTGGCACGCCAAATCTTACATTTCTTTGTTGTGAATCCATCGATTCTTATACCTGTACCCATCATGTCTAGGAATATATCAGAGAAATCCAATTTTAGTTTTACTACGTATTCTTTTTCGTGAATGTATTTAGGGGATAGTAATCTGTCTGTGATTCTGCCGTCATTTGTCATGATTATCAATCCGTGAGAATCTTTATCTAGTCGTCCGACAGGGAATACTTTTTCATTAAATTTTGTAACTTTTAGGATATCTTTGCACCCCTTTTCTGGATTGGTAGACACTCCTCGAGCTTTGTTGTATGCATAGTATACATAGTCGCGTTTTACTGCGCTCTCTCGTACCTCCACCTCGTCATTCTCATATACGAGATCTCCTAACACAGCTTTTTTGCCATTGATCAATACATGTCCTTTTTCGACAAGTACATCTGCGCCTTTTCTTGTGGCGTAGTTATTGAGCGCTAGGTATCTGTTTATTCTAATTGGATAAGTGAAGTTCATCGGATGAATGTTTTAGTCTAGGTACATAGTATAGTATGGATAGTACTATTATACCTAATGCTATAAATAAATAATTAAACGGTAGTAGTGATAGCACTGCCGTTCCTAATAATGGAGCAACTAGGTAAGAGAGCGGTGCCATATCTCGGAATAGTGACAGTAGATGTGCATCTTCTTCTTTTACATGAGTAAAGAAATATATTTCTGATACTGCCTCTACTGTCGATGCCCCAATACGAGTCATACATAGGAGCACTGCCCACAATACTATGTTGTTTGTGTGATTAAAAGCAACCAATATCGTCGCTGTACTCATGACCAGTGTTCCTATGATTATCAGCTTTGTCTTGTGCAGATTAAATCTAGTTATCGCTCTACTGATACTGATAGGCATGACTACAAATGGTATGAGCATGACTGTGAATATCACAGATAGGCTCTTCCATGTAAAACCAATATGTTCTGTCAGATATATTGGTGTGTAGATGACCATCCATACATAAAAGAATTGCAATATAAAATTGATTATATTGATCGCTCCTAAGTGATGCTTTTCCCGTAGGAATTTATATGCTTGGATAAATGGTACCTTGGCATACGAAGCATCTGTGAATGATGGTATCCATAATATAAATCCAATCATCACTATTAATGCTATCAACAGCGACATCATATACACCGGAGTGTATCCATATCCTAATGTAGTTAGAAATCCTGTAATAAATGGGGAAGTCATCCATCCTATATTGTATATAGTCAGGTATACACCACGAGCTTTACCTATCGTATTTCTCTCGCTAAAATGTTCTACAAATATATCAATACAGAAAAAGAATAATATATTTGTAACATTAAAAACAACAAAAGATATACCAGTGAGTATCGGATGGTTCGAAAGAATCATCCCTAATATTCCCAATATGTTCATCGAGATAAAAGATAGTGCAAGTTTTCTGTTTCCAAAACTTTTCAATACAGAAGAGCTCTGGGATAGAAAAACAAGGGAAATGATAGATCCTATCGAGAATATTAACCCAACATATTTCTCGGATACTATCTGTGTTAGGAAGCTCGAATTTATATATGCAGCGATTGCTACATGTAATGCAAATAGGAATGACAGGATATATGTTTTGTGTATCTTTTGGATCGTCATTTTATACAGATAATAGTACTGGTATCACCAATGGGCGCTTTGCTGTATTTTGGAATAGGAATTTAGATATGTTATCACCTAGTGTTGTTTTAATTAAATCAAAATTTGCTGGGTGTGTATCACGAGTACCTTCTTCGATTGTCTTTTTGATTATCAGTCTTACTTGGTGTAGTAGATCCTGATTTTCTTTTAGGTATATGAATCCGCGAGATATAATATCTGGAGATTTTCGAAGTTTTCCTGTTGTGGAATCTATAGTAGCTATGAGTACGAACATACCATCCTGAGCTAGCATCACGCGATCGCGGATGACTACCTCTTGCTCATCACCTACAGAGAATCCATCCACCATCATAGGGGATGCTGGTGCTTTTTCTTTTCGAACACCGATCTTTGTTCCATTGTCTGTAATCTCGATCAATGATCCATTGTCAGGTACTATAATATTTTCTTCAGACATACCTAGCTCCATAGCTAGCTCCTTGTGGCGTACTAGCATAGAGTGGTGACCGTGGATAGGTATAAAGAATTTTGGATGAGTCTTACGGTGTAGCCACTTTATATCTTCTTGGTTCCCGTGGCCTGTAGCGTGGATAGTCTCTTCACTTGTACGGTAACTGATAATCTTTACTCCATGACGGGCTAGATTATCCTTTAATTTCTGCACTGAGATTTCATTCCCCGGAACGATAGAAGCAGATAGGATGATAGTATCTCCTTTTGTAATTGTGAATTTCTTGTGAGTTTTGTTCGCTGCACGATTTAACGCTGCAAATTCTTCACCTTGAGCACCGGTCATCAATACTACGATCTTGTTTGGAGGGTAGTTGCCTATGTCTTCTACTGGTATGATTGTTCCTTTTTGTGGAGTGAATAATCCTGCTTGTTCGCAGACTTCCATATTTGTTTTTAGTGATCTTCCTTCTAGCACTACTTTTTTTCCTAGTGATTCTGCTTTCTCTACTATTTTTACTAGGCGAGTTATATGTGAAGCAAAAGCCGCAATGATGATACGTCCATTGCACTTTGTTAAAAGATTTCCTAGTCCCGCATTTACTTTTGATTCAGGTTGTGAGAATCCTTCATTTTCGATATTTGTAGAGTCAGTAAGCAGACATAGTACATTTTCTTTATCAAAAAATGCATATTCTTTTTCTTCTTCGTCTGATACTACTCCATCTATCTGATCTAGTTTGTAGTCTCCTGGTGTCACTATTGAACCATATGGAGTCTCTACTATGATGCCCATAGAATCCGGCACTGTGTGGGTTACACCAAAGAATCTGACGCGAATATTACCCACTGTTACTACAGAATCTTTTTCTACTATTTCAGCTTTTAGTGCGGGTAGGTGGGGGAATTCTTCTTGCCTCTTTTTCATCAAGAGTATTGATAGATTTCTAGAGTATAATGGGGGGTTCCCTATACGGCTCATAACGAGCGGGATACCTCCTATGTGGTCTAGGTGACCATGAGTCACTATCATCGCGCGTATCTTGTCCTTGCGCTCTTCTAGATAAGTAGTGTTTGGAATTATATAGTCGATACCTGGAGTATCTTCTGTTTTAAATTGCATTCCAGCATCGATTACGATTATATCATTACCGATTTCTATAGCTGTCATATTTTTTCCGATCTCTTCTACTCCACCTAGTGGAATAATACGCACTACTCCTTCTGCTGGAGCTGGTATTGTCGATTGCTTTTTTGTACTAGGTCTAGGTGCGTGTGCGCCAGGTGTAGCATGAGGGCGACGACCTCCATTCTTGTTTCCATATTGATAACTACCACGGTTTATCTTTTTTGGGTTTTGATTATTTCTTTGTTGTGTGCCTCTATTTTTGTTATTCTGATTTATACTTTGTGTTTGTTTTGCTGGTTGAGGGTTGTTTGCTTTGTGTACTACTCGTACCTGCGGTGTCCGCATGGGACGACCTCCTCCAACAGTTTTCCTCTCTTCGTTTCTTGTCGGTTTTTTTATTTCATTCATATTTGTTATTTATCACGCTATTGGCGGATATTTTTTAAGTTGTTAATTATTTTGTTTTAGTAAATATTTTCCATACATGGTCTGTTTCTGCATACCATGTGTATATAGATACAAAACGATTTGACGATGCATTGAGTGCTGGTAGCACTACATTGGTCACGTCTTTTTTTGTAGCATAGATATATTGTGGTGAATATATAAATAATGCTGGTTTGTCTTTTTTGAATTCTTTTATAAAAATTTTATAAAGATTTTCTTTTTCTGTTTCTTGTAATGTCTTGCTGGCTTTTTCCAATGAAGCATCTATCGTAGTATTTGCATACATTGCTATGTTTAACCCAGGATCTGTCCTTTGTGATGAATGCCAGAATGCGTAAAGATCTGATTCATTGTTTACAACCTGACCAAAGAATAGTCCCTCATAATCTCTGGCACGGATTAGATTGTTCAGTGCGCCCATGTCATAATTCTTTATATCAACTCGTACACCGATCTCTTTTAGTTGAGTGGCTATTATGTTTGCTGCACGATCTAGCTCTGTGTCGTCTCCTGTTGTTATAGAGAAAGACAGTGTAACTTTTGGTCCTGTAGATACTGTGCTTGTCTTTTTTACTGTCTTGCCTTTGACTTTTGTCGTAGTAGTTACAGTCCTAGTAGTTCCACCTTTTGTGCGATATCCGTCTTCACCTTTTATCCATCCTGCATTGTCTAGTATCTTGTTTGCCTCATCAATAGAGTAAGTATCGTTTACTTTTTCTGCGGATAGTATTGTTGCTGGGATGGGGTTATCTATCGTAGTCCCATGACTGTACAGTACTGTGTCTACTATAGATTGTTTATCTAGGGCTTTTTCTAGCGCATTTATTACTGCTTTGTCTGAGAAAATCTTGTTCTGATTTTGATTGAAGAATAATCCAAACATGCGAGGTAGGGTAGACGTATGCACTGTGTATCCATCCTTGACTACTTTGTCTGTATTTTCTGGGCTGATGCCTCCAGCCTGATCTATGTCTCCACCTAGCAATGCATCAACTAAATCTTTTTCATTTGAATAGGATGTTATGTCTACTGTTTTGATATTAGGAGTACCTAATGCAAATTTTTTAAAGCGAGACATTGAATAAGTCTCTGGTGTGCCGTCTTTACTTTTTGAAATACTATCGATCATGTATGGACCTGTACCTATGGCTTTGATATTGAATCCTGAGAGAGGGAACTCAGAAGGGCTAATATTTTTCCATATATGGTTCGGCAGTATTCCCAAAGTCGCATTGTTCACTAGGAATGATGCGTATGGCTGTTTTAGATAAAAGGCCACCGTCTTTTCGTCTATTTTTGATACTTCGATACTGTCCCACTGTGCTTTTCGTGGGCTCTTGATTAATGGATCCTTAATCTTTTCTATTGTGAATATAATATCATCTGCAGATAGAGGTTCCTTGTCGTGGAATGATAGATTGTCTTTCAGTATAAAAGTATAAGTTAATCCGTTGTTTGAAACTTCATATGATTTTGCAAGATCTGGGATTATAGATCCATCGGGCATCTTTCTCATAAGACCTGAATATACTAGTGTAGTCATATCCTTGTCGGCGCTAGATACTGCCAATACAGGATTCACAAATGTAGGTATTCCTATTATACCTTCGGATATGCTACCACCAGTTTTTGGTACGGATACCATGTAATAATTGTTTATCTTTGCGAGGGTTGTGATGAGCATCGACAGAGCCACTACGCAGGATAAAAAGAATAAAGCCAGTTGCTTTGGGGTCAACGTGTTAAAAGCATTTTTAATTTCTGTTTTTTTTGGGAATTTAAAGTCTTTTATAAATGAAAAAAATGATTGCATTGTAAAATAGAATAGAGAGGGGTATCCCCGCTATGTGAGTTTAATAATTAAGTAAACGATTTACTTAACGAGTATCGCAATAAAAGCTGAAGCAGCAAAAAGTATGCTGATTATAATTGTAGTTATAAATAGGATCTTTTCGAATCCGCGGCGTGTGTGGAATAGAGCACCACTGTCTCCGCCTCCAAAAGCACCACCGGCACCACTGTCGGATTGCTGGAGTAATATAGCAACAACCAAAATAACAGACAAGATAATCTGTATATACGGTAATAGGTTAGCAATAATCGTCATATGTATATACTACCTTATTTAGGGGTAAAATGCAAGAAAAAGAGGGGGAAAGGGGTCCTAAAATAAAAAACGGCCGAAGCCGTTTTATTATTGTGCCGGGGAGAAGACTTGAACTTCCATGAGTGTAACCTCGCTTGCTCCTAAGGCAAGTGCGTCTACCAATTTCGCCACCCCGGCATATTATTTTTTCAAAACAGCACGACGCCCTGAGGCCTAGGGCGGAATCGAACCGCCGTATAAAGATTTTGCAGATCTTTGCCTTACCACTTGGCCACTAGGCCTTTATGCTTCATTGCGTAAATACATCCTAACCGTTTTTGAGTAATTCGTCAATTTTTTGTCTATTCTTTTCTCCGAGGTCGATTGCTACATCAAGATATGGGATAGGGTGAATCTTTAGTTGCTTCATCATGAATGTACGCATTTCACCAAGATTTCTCTTTACGAATCCATACGCTGCTTGCTCTTTGTCCGCTGGCAGGGCAGTTATTAATATCTTTGCATTCCTGCCGTCTGGAGTCATCTCTACTCCAGTGACAGTAATCAATGAAGAAATACCACCTTCTTTCTCGATAAAGGTCGCTGCAAGTTCTCGTATTCTTGATGTTATTTTTTCGTCTCTGTGATTTGCCATAAGGTTAAAATTTTTGAATTTTTAATTTTGTAATTTTTAAAAATTGAAACATTTAATGATTATTTATAAAATTTAAAATTTATCATTAAAAACTACTTAATAACTGTTGTGAATGCTTCGAGTACGTCACCACCTGCTATCTCTATCTTGGACTCAACTTGCATTCCACATTCATTACCTTCGAGTACTTCTTTTGATTTTATTTTACCAGCTTGTAGCTCTACTATCTTTCCACGTCCGATCTCATTTTCACGGCGCATGATACGCACGATACCACCTAGGGTGATACGGCCTTCTGTGACTTTTCCACCGATTACTTGCTTGTCCTTTGTAGCACTAAAAGTCTTCAATATCTTTACCGCACCTGTGACTTCTTGGGTCTCTGATCTTGGGCGGCGCTCTTCTACTAGCTCCTTGAGCCAGTCTGTGAGTTTATAGATGATGTCGAATGTCTGCACGTTTACTTTCAATGTCTCGTTTAGATCAGTAGCACCTCGGTCCATCTTGACTGTGAATCCTACGACGACACTCTCTTTGTCAGAGCTTGCCATCTTCAGATCAGTCTCAGATATAGCGCCTACTCCACAAGAAATAATCTTGAAAGATATATCTGCTGTATTTAGTTTAGACATCTCTTTTTCTAGGGCTTCTGCTGTACCTGCTACATCTGTCTTGACTATAATAGGAATTACTTTACCTTCAAATCTTTCTGTTTTTGTATTTGCTTTTTTGTTCACTAATTCACGCATTTCAACTTGGAATTTTTCTGCTTCTTTTTTACTTTCAAAAGTATCAAAAGTGCTACCTACCTCGGGCATGATATCAAAACCTACAAGGCGGATAGGGGATGAGAATGTGGCTTCTTTTATAGGTTTACCTAGGAAATTTTCCATGATGCGTGTAGCCACTATCGCATTGCCTGCCACTACAAACATACCGTTTTTTACAGTTCCATTTTTGATCAGACATGTAGCTGTGACTCCACGCTTTGGATCACGGTTTGCCTCGATGATGACACCAGATGCACCTAGCTTTTTATCTCCTGTATAAGCATTCATGTCTGCTACGAGTAGGATCATATCAAGGAGTTCTGGTATGCCAGCTCCTGATTTTGCAGAGATTGGTACAAACGGGATATCTCCACCCATGCCTTCTAGGTAGATACCTTTTTCTACTAGGTCCATCTTTGTTTTTTCGATGTTTGCATTTGGCTTGTCTATCTTGTTTATAGCTACGATGTAGGGTACTTTGCTGTCGATGATTGTATTGTAGGCCTCTAGAGTCTGAGCTTTTACTGAGTCTTCAGCCGATACTACTAGAATCGCGATATCAGCAGCAGATGCTCCACGTGCACGCATTTTAGAAAAAGCCTCGTGACCTGGTGTGTCTAGAAATGTGATTTTTTGATCTACACCTTTCTCGTCTTTATGGTTTACTTCATACGCAGATATATGCTGAGTAATACCTCCCGCCTCACCATCTACGATGTTTGACTTGCGGATATAGTCAAGAAGCGTCGATTTTCCGTGGTCGACGTGCCCCATCACCACAACTACTGGTGGTCTATTTGTTTGTGTTTTGTTTTCAGGCATATTTATTTCGTTTTATTTAAAACTTCCTTTTCTTCTTCGGAAAGTTCGTAGTCTGATTTGCCACCTTTTATAGGTTTTGCAAATATACTCATTCGATCACGAGCGTATAGACTAGACATCACTACTCCGTCTCCTTCATCATTTATAAATGAAATAGCAAATGATTGATTGCTGCCATGATCAGGGAATGGGTTGAATCGGATAGTCTCCACACCTCTGATGGTCTTTTTCATCTTGTTGTCTAGGTGTTCTAGGTGACGATTGATCTCTCTTTGTGTTATCTCTAGTTGTTCTGTGTGCTTACCTAGGGTGTACATCACATCCTCGAGGTCCTTTGCTTTTGTGCCCATGAAAAGACGCTTCATACGTATATGTAGATAAGTTATCCATCCGAGAAGGATAGCAATAAAAAATCCAAGTATATATGTAAGGATAGTAATACTCATAGATAGTGTGCAGTATACAACAAATAATCATTTTTTACAATGAGAACTTCCTCCTCCTGCAAAGGGGAGGACTGAGGAGGGGTTTCGTGATATAGTAGGTAAATAATGTTTCAAAAGAGGAAAATCTATTTAGATTACGCATCGATGACACCTATAGATAAAAGGGTGGCAAAATTCGTATCTAATCACGCTCGCAAAGTGGAGCTCAATCCTAGCGCTATACATAGTGGAGGTGTTTCTGCTCGAAATATAGTGGAAGAATCTCGTAAATCAATTGCTCGCTCTATAAATGCACAAAGTGACGAGATATTCTTTGTTGGGACTGGTACTGAATCTGATGCATTAGTAATTCTAGGAGTAGTTAAAAATGAAAAATTAAAAATTAAAAATTTTTCACATCTTCCTCACATCGTCACTACAAACATAGAGCATTCAGCAGTATTAGAGAATTGCCGATTACTTGAGATTACAGGTGAGGCAGAAGTCACATATGTAAGTGTTGAAGAGAATGGGATAGTAGATCCGAGGAAAATCCGAGAAGCGATAAAGGAGAATACTGTCCTTGTGTCTGTGATGTATGCAAACAATGAAATTGGAACTATCCAACCAATTCGTGATATTGCAAAAGAGATTAGGCATTATAAAAAGCATTCCGGAAATACCCACGAATTTCCTCTGTTCCATACAGATGCTGCCCAGGCGATGAATTATCTAGATACTGAAAATGTAGACAGGCTAGGTGTCGATATGATGTCATTCAACAGTACAAAGATTTATGGTCCAAAAGGTGTAGGTGTGTTATATAAAAAAAGAGGAATTGAACTATCTCCATTGTATGCTG
>JACCDZ010266625.1_pt1 | contig 23077 bp, 20 predicted proteins | sample 7449551 | NCBI WGS metagenome assembly JACCDZ01 (sample SAMN15323452, study PRJNA562643) | freshwater metagenome | isolation source: river surface water | place: USA:Blue River Watershed | collected 2017-08-18 | reverse complement strand
GAGGCAAAGTTCACGGATAAAAATAGCTTGATGCCGTAGGGACGGAAGACGTCGGCAAGCACTTTTACTTTCATTAAATACTCCGGCGTCATAAACCGCGCTGAGGCGTTTACGTTGTTCACGGAGACCGCGTTGATCCCAATGGACGCGTTTGCCCGGGCGTAATCCGTGTAGCGCGGGTCGACCGTTTCCGGCAATTCGTACCATTTCCACAGCGATTGCCCCGCGTATCCGCGTTCGATTGTGCCCATCACGTTGTCCCAGTGGTTCAACATGCGGAATTTGACTTTGGGCGATGAGCTGAAGTTTGCCAAAGGCTTCTCCTGCTGAATCATCCGTAACAACTCAAAAACCCCGTACAAAATCCCGCGGTCAGAGCTGGCTTTGATTTGAATTTGCGGGCCTGCAACAATGCTGAAAGCCTCTTCTTTTAAGGTCGGGTCTTTCACGAATTGAATGCTTCCTTTCGACGTCGCGCTGATCGGCGCCACCCCTGTCAAACCCTTCAAACCATTCGTTAATTCTTTCTTCGCCGTCTCTAAAATGGGCGTCGAAGCAAACTCAGACGAAATCGATTTCGCGTACGGCGCATAGCGAGCCGCGGATGCGACTTTGTCAAATTTCAACCACAAGCGGTAGCCATCATCCGCCTTCAAGGCGAAACTGCAAATCACAAAAAACACGGCTAAAAAGGAGCGAATCGCTAATTCTAGTCCGCGGATTTCCGCTAAACCGCGCAATCGTCCGATTGCCGAATAGCCCGGGTAGGTTTTCTTTTTCAAATCATCTAACATTTGGTGACCGTGATCAGGGCGCATCGGAATCTGTCCCCCCCCTCTTCTTTTTTCTTCTTCCACCACCGCTTTTACTACTTCAAACATATCCACATCACCCGTTAAATGCGGCGCCTCGTGGAAAATCAAGGGGTCATTCTGTTCTCTAAAAGTTGTCCTCAAATGCAAAAAGTGGATGCGATCAGCGAACCGGCGAACCATCCCTGGCAAATCATTATCCGCTCTCACTCCTAAAGAGCCTGTGCAGAAAGTAATCCCATTCGCGCGTTCCGGGGAAGCAGCCATCAATGCCGCCAAATCCAATTCCGTACTCACCACGCGTGGCAAGCCTAATAAAGGAAACGGAGGATCATCCGGATGAATGCATAAGTTAATACCTAATTCCTGTGCCAAAGGCGCAATGGATCGCACAAAGTAGTGCAAGTTCTCGCGCAATTGATCCGCTGAAATAGCCTTGTATTCGTCTAACAGACTTTGGAAATTTTCTAAATGAAAGGCCTCCTCTGAGCCGGGAAGACCTAAAAGTGCTGTATTTTTTAATTCTTTTATTTCGTCAGAAGTCATCGTCGCGAAACGCTGTGAAGCCGCAGCCTGAACCGCCGGCTTATAATCCGCAGCGGCGCCCGGACGCTGTAAAATATGCAAATCAAACACCGCAAAATCCGTCCAAACAAAACGCAAAGCGCGTGCCCCATCGGGCATCTCGAAGTTCAGTTTTGTCCGCGACCAATCGAGCACGGGCATGAAATTATAGCACACGGTTTTGATGCCGCATGCTGCCAGATTTCGTAAAGACGTTTTGTAATTTTCAATGAATTGCGCGCGAGACGGCAAGGCTTTCTTAATCCCTTCGTGAACCGGAAGCGATTCCACAACGGACCAATGCAAAGGCGTCCAATCCTGATTCCCCGCTTCAATGATCGAAATGCGTTCTTGAATGGATTCGATAGGCCAAACTTCCCCCACCGGAATTTGGTGCAATGCGGTAACGACTCCTGTACATCCGGCTTGACGAATATCCATCAAGGAAACCGGATCGTTCGGACCGAACCAACGCATCGTGTGTATCATTGTATTTTGTTTAGAGGCTTATGCATTCAGTTTAGAAGCTTTTGCTTCTGGGTAAAGCGCAAAATGCACAAAATTTACTGAAAAACCTGCGGGATTGGGGGGATGGTTGCAACCGAATTTGCGGATATATTATCGTATATTTGCGGATATTTACGTATATTTCTGAATGAAAATAAATAACCTACAGCTCGACCTAGATATGGCATTGGTGTCTGAAATAGCAAAAATCGACCGATTTGATGCAGCGTGGGCGAATTATGAAAAACGGGAGGGCGACTCGTTGAAACAATTAAAATCCATTGCCACCGTGCAAAGTGTGGGAGCATCCACCAGAATTGAGGGCTCTCAAATGACGGATGACGAGGTGAAGGTTTTTATCAATAAAATTGAGATATCTTCTTTTACAGAAAGAGATCAGCAAGAAGTGGCGGGATACTTTGAAACATTGGATACTATTGCTGAGCACTTTGGCACGATTGAAATTTCAGAAAACCAAATCATGGGGCTGCACAGCCTCCTACTAAAATACGGCGAAAAAGATGCTTGGCACAGAGGTAAATTCAAGCAGGTAAGTAATTCTGTCGAAGCAAATTTAGCGGATGGAAGCAAGCAAATCATTTTCAAAACGAGCGAACCCGGACTCCGGACGCAAAATGATATGATTCGTTTACTCGAATGGTATCGCACTGACAAGGAAACCTTACCCCTTATCAAAGCAGCACTTTTTGTTTATGAATTTTTAAGTATTCATCCTTTCCAAGATGGAAATGGGAGATTAAGTAGATTATTAGGCAGCTTGCTCCTATTGAAAAGCGGATATTCTTGGATTCAATATATCAGTTTTGAAAAGGAAATCGAAAGCAGGAAATCAGCCTATTATAAGGTTCTCATAGACACACAGCGAAACCGACCTAGTGAAAATGTGACGGAATGGCTGCGCTTTTTCTTAAGCTGTTTAAGTCATATTCAAGAGAACTTGCTGTTAAAATTAGACCAAAGAAGAACGGACAATTTCGCTTCCAATCAACGTGAACGCAAGATCCTTTTCTTCATTGAAAATCATCCGGGATGCAGCTCTGGAGAGATTTCAAGCAAACTCGATTTAGCGCTTCCTACAGTCAAAAAAGACTTAAAAGAGTTAGTGGAAAAAAAGGTGATTTATAAAGAGGGTGTGGGAAGAGGAACGGCGTATTTTTTGATTTAAGTAAACAAAATTTCTAATCGCCTCATAAATCGGGCTTTTTTGAGTCGATTAGCGAAATTAATCGCCTCATTTTTACACCCCCCTGCTAAACTGCGGGGCAGCCTCCGCGGTCGCCAGCAGTTTCAGGTCAAAAGCCTTGCAGATATTGCGGATGAAATGCTTGCCTAGATCTGTGACAATGACTCCGTGTTCACCCCAGGTGACGAGGTCATCGATCGCGAGTTCATCGAGTTCGTGAAAGGTGTATTGGCGCAGGACTTCGAGGTCCTCTTTGTGGAAATGGGTCTTGCCTTGGCAGGCGATGTCGAGGATGTATTGGCGCATTTTTTGGTCCATCTGACTTAAAAAATAGCCCTTGAAAACGGCCAGTTCGCCGGCGTGGATTTGCTGGTAATATTCCTGAATCGTCTTTTTGTTTTGGGCAAAACCATAGTAAATATCGCTGATGCTCGAGACGCCTAAACCTAAAAGCAAACCCGTCTGCTGCACCGTGTAGCCCATAAAGTTGCGGTGTAAGGTGCCCTCGTTGTGCGCTTTAACCATCAAATCCGATGGGAGCGCGAAGTGATCCATCCCAATGTCCGTGTAACCGGCGGCGCGGAAAAGCTCCTTGCCTTTTTGGTACAACTGCATCTTCTCAGACGCCTCCGGCAAATCGTTTTCGTCAAAAAGTCGCTGCGCCTTGCTCGTCCACGGCACATGCGCATACGAATAAAACGCGATGCGATCCGGCCGCATCGAAATCGCATCTTGAATGGTCTTTTCGATCCGCGGCAAGGTCTGCAAAGGCAGGCCATACACTAAATCCAAGTTCACCGATTCATACCCAATCTCCCGCGCCCATTGCACCACCTGTCTCACATTTTCCAAAGGCTGCACCCGATTAATCACCTCCTGAACCTGGGGATTACTGTCCTGCATCCCAAAACTCACGCGGTTAAATCCGAGCTCAAAAAGCGTTTGCAAATGTTCGCGTGTCGTGTTATTTGGATGACCCTCGAAACCGAATTCGTGGATCTTTGGCACAACTGAATCCCCTAAAATCCCCTGCAACATCCGCTGTAAATTCTGCGGCGAAAAGAACGTAGGCGTCCCGCCTCCGATATGTAATTCTCGAATAACGGGCTTAGAGCTCATCGATTTTCGGTACAATTTCCACTCCTGTAACAGCACTTCGATGTACTCCTCCTCCACGGAATGATTCGTCGTAATACGCTTATTACAGCCACAAAAAGTGCAGAGTTTCTCGCAAAAAGGCAAGTGAATGTAAACGCTAATCCCCTCCTGCTCATTGCTCTCCTCGAAACGACGCACAAACATCCGTTCCCAGTGTTCGCTGTCAATCGTCTCGTCCCAAAACGGTACCGTCGGATAACTCGTGTAGCGCGGAATCGCTACGTTGTACTTGTTCAATAAATCTAGGCTTACCGGTTGCATGGGGGCAAAGGTAGCTTTGAGAGGATTATTGAAAAATGACAGACGTCATTTTTCAATAGAGTATAGAGTAGAGAGTATAGATAATAGATGGTAGATTATAGAGTATAGATAAATGATAGCCCATCTCTACTCTATACTCTCTTATCTCTACTCTAAAAATACGTATTCACCGCAAACTCAAACTGTCCCATAAAAATCTGCTTGAACGGCTGAATGTTCGTTTGCTCGTAAAAAACCAGCATCGCCTTCTTGTATTCGAGCGAATCGATGGTTCTAAACGAGATGGGACAATAGCCATTTTTCAATAAGATAGCATTGCTGATGATTCGGGCGGTACGCTTATTTCCATCAGAAAAGGGTTGAATATAGGAGATCAAAACCAACACTAAGAGGGCCTTTTCAAACACATCTTCCTTTGCATTTACCAGCTCACACATCTGCTCCAAAGCCTCTCTGATTTGGTATTCATTATCTAGTGGCGTGTAATTCGTGCCAGAAATCCCCACACGACTGTTCCGGATGTTGCGGGAGATGGGTAATTCTTTGGCCAACATACTATGGATATCCTCAATGCTCGAAACCGTCAACGGGTTAATATAAGTAGGATTTTGAATGATAAAATCGATCGCCTCCTTGTGATTCAGCAACATAATCGCCTCGTCCTTCGTTTTCCCCGCCGCCGTCTCTTTATCCTTTAACAAGCGCTCCGTTTCAAGCAAAGAATACGTATTCCCCTCGATTTGAGACGATTTCCAGCTTAAATCTATCGCTAATCGCTCTAACTCTTTTTTATAAACGTCATCCGTTAATTTGGCCGTATTCGCTTTGTGTTTTTCTTGCCAAACCTGCAACAAAGAAGTCTCCCTCTCCGTAAAAAGCGTCAGATTCTTCAGCGTTTCACTGATTAAGTCCAAATTAAAAGACGCCTGAATCGCGCGCTCATCAATTTCTTGACTAAAATAGTCCCCTAAATCGATCGGACTTAGTACGGCAAAACCTTCGCTTATTGTATAGCGACTACCTTTCAACTCGCCTATTCGGGTCAAAAGTCCCTTCGCACACAAATCCTGCAGCGATCTTCGTAACGTGATCACACTGATAGGCAATTGCAATCCGTCCAAAATTTCCTGCGAGGAACTTTGGGGATGATCCTTCACGAACTGAATGATCTCTGGGTCTCTATTTACACGTTTTTTAGGCATCGGCTTTTTTATCGATCACAAAAATACGATATATCAATCATTTTATGCTCTTTTATGATCGATAAACTGATTTTTTATGATCGATAAAAACAGGGGGCACTAGGCAGTAGACAGTGGACAGTAGTCAGTAGTCAGGAGGATTCATTCATCATTTACCATTCACCATTATCTATAATCTCTCCCCATTTATTCCTGCTTCATTTAATTAAAATTGTTAATTTCAACCCCATGCAACAATGGATATGTAATGAGCCTGGAGTTTTGGTTTCTCAAGAAGCAGAAATGCCTCAGCGCACACCCGGATTTTCCCTCCTTCGCGTACGCAACATCGGCATCTGCGGAACAGACATTCATGCCTTCGCTGGCAACCAACCTTTCTTTTCGTATCCCCGCATTTTAGGCCACGAACTGGCGGTAGAAATCGTGGAATCTGACACTTTCGAGACCGGAGAATTAGCCACGATCATTCCTTATTTTAACTGTGCTACTTGCGGCGCGTGCACGGCTGGCAAACCGAATTGCTGTGAGCATATCCAGGTTTTTGGGGTACATACAGACGGCGGAATGCGGGAATATATCGTGGTGGAAGATCGCTACATATTACCGGGCAAAGGATTATCCGCTGACGAACTTGCCTTAGTAGAACCACTTTCCATCGCAGCCCACGGACTCCGTCGCGCGGAACTAAAAGCAGGTGAAAAAGTCCTCGTGATGGGCGCCGGACCTATTGGTTTATTCACGATTTTACTGGCTAAAATTCAAGGGGCTTTAGTCGAAGTGGCGGAACCTAACTCTTCGCGTTTGCAATTTTGTCTCGACAATTTAGGGGTTGCGGAAGCGATCACGGGGGCATTTAACACAGTCATCGATGCCACCGGAAATCTAAACGCTATTGAATCCGGTTTCGCCAAAATGGCGCACGGCGGAAAATACGTTTTGATCGGATTGCAAAAACAAGCCATCTCCTTTTCACATCCGGAATTTCACAAAAGAGAAGCGACGCTGATGAGTAGCCGAAACGCGACTTTGGAAGACTTCGAATACGTCATGAATTTATTCCGCGATGGTAAGATTCAGGCAGATAAATTCATCAGCCATCGCTTCACAAAAAATCAAGTTCCTGGTATTTTTGCAAAAATTAACGAGCCCACTCAACAAGTAATCAAGGCGATGATTACTTTAGCGGAATGAAACCACTACTCCTATTCTGCCTACTTTTAGGCGCCTGTAAATCCCAAGAAGTGCTACCTGATAACTGCTACAAAGGACGTCTTTCCCTGAAGGGTATTTGCAATAATTACGTGATTGAATTAGTCCAAGGATCGATAGACACATCGAAGCTCGAAGTAAAGTGGAAAAATCCGGATACAGGTAAAAACTATACCAATGCCTTCGCATTATCAAACCCTTGCGCCTTACCCGTTAGCCTGAAAGAAGGGGACGAATTCTTTTTCAAATTAGATTCCACCCAGCTGACTGCTGAGTGCGTTACGTGCAAGGCTTACAGCCCTACGCCTAGGAAATCTTTACCTATCTCAATCTGTCCCTAGTTGATTTTGAAATTCGTTACTTCATAGCCGATTTCTTCGTCTGCTATCATTTCCGAAAAGTCGAAGAAGACATTCGTGGGGTAGCCATAGGTGGCATTGAAATTCAGCACTTTCTTCGCTGGATTTTTGTCGACGTTCGCCTTAATGACTTGCAATAATTCCGGGATCGTATACATCACACCGTAGCGCTCCGCAGCATTATAGGGCGCTCCATTTACGGTGGTTATTTTACCATTTTGAACGACAATTTGATGCGGACCCACATATTCCAGGGGACAAAAACATACCCGTTTAAAGGAAAAAGAATAGTTAACAATCTTCTTTTCATTCCAAAGATTCAGATTCGCCGTCGCATCATCCAGCGGCTCCACGGTTTTGCAGCCTACTAGACTTAAACAGAAAAGGAAAAGTAATTTCTTCATTACAGCGCTAAGCGAGTGAACAGACCTACATTATCTTTCTCCATCTTCATCGGTCCATAGTAATCAAAGTTAGCTCCAAGGCCGACAGTGAATTTTCCTTTGGTAATACCCGCACGCAACATCAAAGCACTGCGCGCGTGCGTTCCTTCGCTTAAACTAGCGACATGTAAAATCTGGGCTTTGGAATAAAAAGAAAGATCCTTCGAAATAGCCGGCTTAAATTCGACGATACCAATGGTGGAGATGGCACGCGAAGGCTGTACATTCATATTGGGATTCAATAAAAATAACCACGTCCGATTCGCCTTAAAATACTGCAAACCCACCTGTGGCACTAAGCCTAATTTATAATGCCATTCCGCTCCAGCCGTCGCTCGAATATTCCCAAAAAGCTTGTACGTGAGGTTATTCACAATCACTAATTCCGTCTCTGAAGCGGTGTTATTATAATCCACCATCCCTGTGCTGAGATTAAAATAACTCAACTTCCCATCCGCTGAAACGGGGCGATTGATAACGCCGATAAACTGAACACGGTTATTGCCAAAAGTCGCCTCCACCGGAAGTGGCGGAAGGGGTGCGTGATTTTCTTGCGCGAAAGCTGCGCTGGCAAATAGCAAAGAGCTGAAAAATAGAATGGTGAATGGTAAATGGTGAATGGTGAATGAACGCCCCCACTTACCTATTTGAACTTTTTGCTTTGAACTTTGAACTTTGACCATCATACAAAATAATAAAATACCCAGGCAACGATCCCGCCGATAGCTAACCAAAGCATCCCGTTCGTCCTCTTTTTCTTTAAAAATAATAACAAAATTAACCCCGTTACCGAGATTACAATCATAAAGATCGCAGAAAAGTCAATGACCCAAGACCAAGACTTCCCGGTATCACGTCCCTTGTGCAGGTCGTTGATTACGGCGATAATACCCATCTTCGTTTCCGTCAATTCGTATTTCCCATCCGTGCGATTCACGAAGAAATCGGCCGTGTAACCGGGTCCTTGAAAGGAGATCGAAATTTCTTCTTCATCGATTCTGAAATCGTTCAGTTGTCCCTTAATGCTGTGGTTTGCGCGCAGTTGTTCGACGATGTCGAGTTTGGGGATTTTGGCGGTATCAGCTACCGAAACCCAACCAGCTTTCACAGAACCTTTCAGCTCAGAAACAACCGTACTTTCTGGGAACCAATCCACGTGATTCAGGGTCAAACCCGTCACCGAAAAGAACAATACAATGATGAAACTGAACATCGACAAATAGATGTGCAGCCACCTCGACCACGTCGCTAAATCTCTCATTTACTTTGCTTTATAGACTAAAGAAGCCGCGGTCATCTCCTCGCCACCGGCTAAGGTTTGGCTTTTGGCCTTCCCATCAAACTTCATTTCTTGCTTAATCAACTGATACGTTCCGTGCTCGCGAGCCGCCTCAATAAACACGGTATATTTTCCCAAAGGTACATATTCTCCCGCATCATTTTTCCCATCCCAAACCAAGGTATACTGCCCCGCCCCACGCGTCGCACCCGTCACCGAAGCCGCATCAAATTCCACTTCCCTCTTCGCCGCAAACCATGAACGCAAATCGGGTAACCAACGTGGCTTGTTATACCAAACCGCGATACGCTTCACCGGCTTGTGCTTCTCATCTTCAATCCAAACCGCCACGAACGGACGACGCGCACGTCCTTCGAAACGAGCAAGTTCGAAATTGATATCCAAACTTTGGCCCGCAGTCCATAACTTCTCTTTTATATTCACTAAACTGATCGCGGACTTCTCTACAGAAGTCACTGGCCAGTTCTCACTTCTATATTCCGCACCCTCTTTGTCCACGATTAAATACGATGCCTCCGGATACTGAGCCGCTAAATCGATCGAAGCCGCCACGCCTAACACGTTAAATGCGGTTGCCAAAGCCCCAGCCGTCACCGCATCCTCATGCGCCACCGTTGCCGAAATCACTTCCGAAGCTGGTTCCGCCGTCCGCGGATCCATGATGTGCGAATAATGCACCCCATCGATATCTGAACCTCTACGGTAATCGCCCGATGTCGCCACCGCTTGATTATTCACTTGGATATAACCTAAAACCTCCGCGTTCTCAGCATCATTTCGCGGATTTGACACACCAATTTTCTCCGTCCAATCCCCTTTCACCACAAAATCCCCGCCTATATTTACAACCACGCCAGCAACCCCCTCCTCTTTCATCGCCTCTTCGGCGGCTTTCTCCATCACATAAGACTTCGTGAAGCTGTGTAATTTCAATTCTGTGTCCGTTAATCGCGTTGCTCCATCTTCGTCTAGAGACCAATGCGCCTGATTGACTTCCTTCACCGCATTTTCACGCGCCACTTCAGAAGGGATTTCCGATGCCCACATTTTGGCAATATGCTCTGACGCCGGATTCAAAGCTCCGTCCGTTTTCAAATTCCATTCCTCGAAATGCTGTAACACCTCGCGTAGTTCAGCAGAAATTTCGATAGACTCGCCGTGTGACGAGCGCCATACATTAAACTCCGAAGATTCACGGGAAGAAAGAATATCGTTCAAGCGATTAATCTCCGCTAACACCTTGGATTCTGCGGTGGAAGCAGCGGCTTCTGATGAAGCGATGATCTTAAGATCTAAAGAAGTACCTAAAACATTTTCGAAATGTGCGGTTAATAAACCGGTAGTGGTAGACGCGCTGGGCGTTAAACTAAGTAGACTTAGGGCGATTGAATGGATCATAGGGTTTGTATTTAGACCACAATATTGAAAATTTATCAGGTTTATGGAACGATATTTGCGATAAAGCGTAGAGATTTGTAGATATAATCGGGAATAAAATGAAAATAGAAATTTGGAGTGATATCATGTGTCCGTTTTGCTACATAGGCAAAAGGCATTTGGAAAAAGCATTAGAAACGTTTCCTGGAAAGGACGAAGTGGAGATCGAGTGGAAGAGTTTTCAGTTAGACCCCACGATTCCGATGGAACTAGGCGAAGAAACGAGTGTCTATGATTATTTAGCCGCGCGCAAAGGCATCTCCTTAGAGCAAGTGAAGTTGATGCACGACCGCGTTTCGGACATGGCAGAAGCGGTAGGCTTGCACTATGATTTTGATCAGGCCAAAGTCGCCAATTCCCTTAAATCCCACCACCTCATCCAATACGCGAAAGACCAAGGCAAAGGCGATGCCATCGAAGAGCGTTTGTTTCAGGCCTATTTTATGGAGGGCAAAAACCTAGCACAGGATGAAGCGCTTGTAGCATGTGGAGAAGCTGTAGGATTATCACGCGAGGGAATTCTGAATGCTTTGCAAGACGAGAATTACGCTTACCGCGTGAAACAAGATATTCAAGAGGGAGAGAACTTGGGCGTACGAGGCGTGCCCTTCTTCGTTTTTGACAGAAAATACGGTATTTCAGGGGCGGAACCCATCGAAGTGTTTACCAAAACCTTATTGCAAACAGCCGCAGAATGAAAAAGCTTTTAACCGCCATACTCCTATTAATCACGATTGCAGCAAAAGCGCAGGATTCTACTTATGTCTCCGTCGAACTAAAAAATGGGAAAAGTGTGTCAGGGCAGTTGATCCAAAAATCTGAGGCAGAAGTAACTGTCGCTACAAAGGATTTAGGCAAAGTTACTTTAGCCTGGTCCTCCATCAAGTCAATTAACATGATTTCTAAGGATGGGAAAGGCCAAAACACGCACCCTACCCGCTATTTCTTCGCTCCTTCAGCGATTCCTTTGAAAAAAGGAGACAAATATTACCAAAACGCCCTTTTCCTAGTCAATTCTTTCCAAGCGGGAATAACGGATCATTTCTCCATAGGAGGCGGATTAGTCGTCCCTTTTGCGCTTTTTATCACGCCTAAAATAGGCTACCAGGTAGCAGATAAAGTACACGTAGGTGGAGGAATTCTATTTGCCACTTCTTTGATTGGAGGTTTGAATTTTGGGGTAGGAACGGTCTACGGATCTGTCACCTATGGGACAAAAGAAAGCAACCTAACCTTAAACACGGGATTAGGGGCGTATAATGAAAACACCGGTTTAGGTAGAGATGATTATAACTGGAAGTTTGCCAGCAATCCGATGTTCACTTTATCGGGTATGACACGCGTTTCGAATAAAGTCATGCTACTCACAGAGAACTGGTTTTTCTCTAACAAGACCGTGAATTATGACACTAATGGGCAATTCCTAAATGAAACTACCGCCTACAATGGGATTCTTTCCGGAGGCGTAAGAATTTTACTAGAACGCTCCGCCTTCGACGTGGGCTTTTTAGTTCCTACCAGCATCGAAAGTGGAGCGATCCCTTATTTGGCTTATAATATCAAATTCTAAAGACTCTTCAAGTACGCAATACTAATAGGTACAAATTGCTCTTCTTGATTGCTTTCGTCCTCGATGAAGCAATGTTCGATGCCGTTCTTCTTCGCTAGCTTGATGATGGCTTTCCAATTTCCTTGACCCGTTCCTACCGGAACATCGTTTTCAGCCGGAGTTCCGCCGGTTAAGTCACCTGCTACTCCTTTGCGCAAATCTTTCACGTGCATTAGCTTGAAGCGCGTTGGGTATTTTTTCAATAATTTCTCTGGCATCGAAGCGCCACCGCCGTGCATCGTCCACAACACATCCATTTCGAAAGAGACGTATTCCGGATTCGTGTTTTGGATGATGTAATCTAAGAGTGTTTCGTCTTTGCCAAAAGGCTGGAACTCATAGCCGTGATCGTGATAGCAAAGGGTCAAGCCATTTTCTTTGAATTGCTTTCCTGCTTTATTGAATAGAGCAACGGCCTTCTCCGCTTCCTCTAAAGTAAAGCCTCCGCGCACTTTGTGCGGAATCCAAGCGCACATCACGAACTTTGCGCCTAATGCTTTTGCGTTTGCAATCGCCTCCGCTGGATTCTCGAGTTGCTCATAACCTACGCCGGACGAGGGAATGCTGATGCCGCGATCCGCGCACATTTGCTTGAATTGTTGTGGGGTTTGGCCCTTTTGAGCACCTCCTTCAATCTCTGTAATACCCATCGATTGAATCAGGTCGAGCGTCTTCGCTACATCTTTAGGAAATTGATTTCTAAAAGTATAGGCTTGAACACCAATGGGATAGGTGTATAATTTCTGCGCATGCACGAATGCTGGCAATGCCAAAAGGCAAACAATTAACAGTTGTTTAATTTTCATATGTATAGGTTTTATGTAAAAATGACTTTTTTTTGTGAATAAATCGAGAAACGTAAAAAAATATTTGCCATGCCTATCACCTATATCGCTCAGCCTAAAATCACGGCTCAAGATTTCATCGACATCCTAGATAAATCGACTTTGGGATTGCGACGTCCACTACAAGACTTAGCGGCGATGCAGATGATGTTCGACCATGGGAATGTGTATGTGGGTGCTTACGATGGCGACAAATTAGTAGGTTTAGCCCGCGTAATGACCGATTTTGTCTTCACTAGCTACCTATCTGATCTCGCCATTGACGAAGCTTATCAGCACAGAGGTATAGGAAAACAATTGATCATTGAGGTGAAAAAATTCCTCCCGCGAGCTAAAATTATCTTACTCGCAGCCCCGGCTGCGGAGGGATATTACCCTAAAATTGGGATGAGAAATCACGGACATTGCTACGTTTTAGATAGCGTTGAAGAAATCAAATAGTTTGGCTTTTTCTTTGATTTTTAAACATTCTGTGCAAATTTTCGGTTTGAAAGCCAAATAAACGTTTGGCATTCAGTATAAAACCCAAATTAATTCTATCATTTTTTAACCCAATTTTTGCAAAATTCATCGCTTATGAAAACAAAAATTACTAGCCTTTTGACACTAATCTTAGTGTTCATGATGCAGGTATCGTTCGCCCAGAAAGCAACGAAAACTGTAACAGGTACGGTAGCAGATGAGAACGGCCAACCTTTAGTGGGCGCATCTGTCATCGTAAATGGAACAAAAACGGGAACAAACACAGACAAGTCTGGTAAGTTCTCGATTGCGGCCGCGGATGGCCAAAGCTTAACTTTCAGCTTCGTAGGTTACAACAAATCTACGGTCGCTGTAACAAGTGCCACTTCATCTGTTCAAGTAGCCTTAACATCTGACAATACGTTAGATGAAGTTATCGTAACCTCTTATTCTACGACAACAAGACAATCCTTTACAGGTACGGCGAAAGTCGTAGATGCGAAAAACATCGAGCGTAAAAACTTCTCTAACATCTCTAAGGGATTAGCGGGTGAAGCAGCCGGTGTGACTGTCATCAACTCATCTGGACAACCAGGTACTTCAGCGGCTATTCGTATCCGTGGTATCGGTACCGTTAATGGTAGCCGTGGTCCACTTTACGTGTTAGATGGTGTGCCTTTCGAAGGAAACATTAACTCGATTAACCCAGGTGATATCGAAAACACCACTATCTTAAAAGATGCGGCTGCAACAGCGATCTACGGTTCTCGTGGAGCGAATGGTGTGGTAGTAATCAACACGAAAAGAGGTAGCAAAACAGGGGATGCTGTGATTGAACTTGAATTAAAATCAGGCCAAAACATGAGCTTATTACCTCGTTACAGCACCATCCGTAACCCAGAGCAATATATTGGTTTGACTTGGGAAGGTTGGTATAACAGAGGTGTGGCCTTGGCTAACGCTAACCCTACGGCTTATGCAAACACAAACTTGTTTGCAAACATGCCTAACTACAACATGTGGACTGTTCCAGCGGCTCAATTAATTGATCCTAATACAAGACAAGTCGTTCCAGGAACACCGCGTCGTTATATCCCGGAGAACTGGGCTGATTACGCATTCCAAAACTCGAATCGTAACGAAGCAAACTTGAAAATCTCAGGAGGAAATAGCAAGACTCGTTATTTCGCTTCTTATGGTGCATTAGAAGATGTAGGTTACTCTGTAAACACAGATTACAAGCGTTATTCTACTCGTTTGAACTTGACGCATAACCCTAAGTCTTGGTTAAGCTCGACTACAAACATCGGTTACTCTTACGGTGTGACAAACAACCCAGGTCAATCATCTGACTCAGGATCTGTATTCTGGTTTGTGGATAACTTGCCACCGATCTATCCTTTATTCTTACACGATAACACAACATCTCAATACGTACGTGATCCATATTACAATGGATACCAATACGATTATGGTGTGGGTCGTGGTTTTGGTGCCTTAACGAACTCGATTGCTGATGCTAAATTAGGTATCCGTAACACGAAGTCACACGACATCAACGCAGCGACTTCATTGAATATTCAAATTACGCCTGCTTTGTCATTAGAAAACAAATTAGGTTTACAATATTCAAACGCTTCTTTGGATAACCAAAACAACCCTTTCTACGGTCCTAACGCAGGTCAAGGTGGTTATATCTACAAGCAGAAGACGGAAACCTTAAACTACAACTTGTTAAACTTATTACGTTACAAGAAGTCGTTTGATGTGCATAACTTCGAAGCATTCGTAGCACACGAAAGCTATGCAACAGAAACGAAGTTCATGTGGGCGTCTATGTACAAGTTAGTGATGCCAGACGGTGTTGAATTCAACAACGCGGTTATCTCTAACCCTCCAGGATCTTACACGAATAACTATTCATTAGAATCATACTTTGGACAATTAAACTACGATTACGATGGCAAATACTTCTTATCTGCTACCGTAAGACGTGACGGATCTTCTCGTTTCTTGAAAAACAAATGGGGTGATTTCGGTTCAGTAGGTGCTGCGTGGTTAGTATCTAAGGAGGCATTCATGGACAATGTTCCAGTGATCAAAGATTTGAAATTAAAGGCTTCTTATGGTCTAATTGGAGAGCAAGGTGGTATCGGTCTATACCCTGGATATGACTTATTCCAAGTACAAAACTTGAACTCTAACATCTCTTTATCATTCGTTTCTAAGGGTAACCCAGATTTAACTTGGGAGATTTCAAAGCAAATGCAAGTAGGTGCTGAATTCAAATTAGGCAAATTCGTAGATGTTGCGATTGATTACTACACAAAGACGACTGATAACTTGATCTTCGATCGCCGTGTAGGACCTTCTGTAGGTTATGCGTCTCTTCGTGTGAATGATGGTGCTTTACGTAACACTGGTATCGAATTCGATGTAACAGCTCACTTATTACAATCGAAGAAGAACTACTTAGACTTCACGATTAATGGTGAATTGATTGAGAACCGTATGTTACGTTTACCAATCGACCCAGCAACGGGTAAAGAGAAGATCATCGATATCGATGGTATCTACGGTAGAGCAGTAGGTCACTCGATCTTTGATTTCTACACACGTGAGTTTGCAGGTGTGAATCCAGAGACGGGTGTTTCTGAGTGGAACGTCTATTGGGCAGATGCTAATGGTGATAATGTGCGCCAAGCAACAGAAAACATCAAGTCAATGGCTGATTTCGAAGCTACTGCTACAGCAGAAACATTGAAAACAGTGAAGGTGTCTCGTACAGCTACGTATGCGGATGGAACGACTAAGTTCATTAACAAGTCCCCATTCCCTAAAGTAAGAGGAGCGTTTACGTTAAATGGTGGTTTAGGCAACTTTGACATCAGTGCACAATTCTTATATAGCTTAGGTGGTTATGCGTATGATGGCGCTTATGCTAACTTGATGAACTCAGGTGGTGCTGCAGGTGGAAATAACTACCACACAGATATCTTAGCTCGTTGGACGGCAAAAGGACAAGCAACTGATGTACCTCGTTTATCAGCTGGTCAAGATGCAAACGTAAACTCTGCATCGACTCGTTTCATTACGAAATCAGATTTCTTAACGTTAAATAACATTCAGATCGGATATAAAGTCCCTAGCAAATTCTTCACAAATAGCCCTATTACAGGTGTGTACCTTTGGGTATCTGGAGATAACTTGTTCTTAGCTTCAGCTAGAAATGGTTTCAACCCAAGCTCAGCGGAAACAGGAAGCTCTGATCAATACCGTTACTCGCCATTGTCTACTTTGACAGCAGGCTTACGCGTTAAGTTTTAATTTTTTAAACGAAATAGAAAGATGAAAACAGTATATAAATTTTTATTTGCGGCTGTCCTAATGGGAACAGTTAGTTGTAAAGAAGAATTTTTGCAGACGGAACCGACCGAATTTATTTCAGCGAATCAAATCGCAGAAGCCTCTGCTTTAAATCCAAGTTTACAATCTGCGAACGTAGCAGGTATTTATGCAACGATGTATGGCGCGGGAACGGGCGGTACAACGGGTCATGATGACTTTGGTCATAAATCATACGATATGTATGGTGACTTACTTTCTGGTGACATGGCTTTAACTTCGGTTATCTATGGCTGGTTCAGAACGATTACAGAATTCCAAACAACAGTAGATTATACGCAACAAGATAACTACCAAGTATGGCGTTTCTACTACCGCCTTATCTTTGCTGCTAACACAGTCATCGATGGTTTAGGTGGAAGCGATGCAGTTCCAGCAACGGCAGCTGGTCGTTGGTACATGGGTCAAGCTAAGGCAATGCGTGCCTTCTCGTATTTCTACTTAGCGCAGTATTTCCAAAACGAATACAACCCTTCTGAGAAGATTTTACCTTTGTACAAAAATACAACTGATCCTAACTTGCCTAAGAGCACAGCGGCGGATGTATATGCGTTAATGGTGAAAGATTTAACAGATGCGCAGACTTTGTTAGCAGACTTTAATCGCGCTAATAAATCGGAAGTAAACGCTTCAGTAGCGAAAGGTATGTTAGCGTATGTTCACGGTGCGATGGGTAACAACGCAGCGATGAAGACTGTAACGGCTGATGTAATCGCAACAGGTGGTTTCAAAATCATGACAGCTGCGGAAGCAACAGGTGGTTTTAATAACCTAGCTACTAGCCAGTGGATGTGGGGTGTAGACATCACAGTAGATTCGAAGTTAAACTTGATCTCTTGGTGGGGCCAAATGGACCTTTACACGTACTCATACGCCTGGGCGGGTGATATCAAAGGGATGGACAAAGCTCTTTATGACTTAATCCCAGCGAATGACATCAGAAAAGCGCAATTCGCAACAGCGAGCAAACTAGCTCCTATTGGTAAGTTCTACCACCCGAACAAAGTGATCGGTGGTCAAAGAACAATCGACGCGGATTATATCTACATGCGTGTGGAAGAGATGTACTTGTTAAATGCAGAAGCTTGTGCTAAAACAGGTGATGAAGCAGGCGCAAGAAAATCGTTAAAAGCTATCATGGCGCTACGTGTTCCTGATGCATCTTACATCGATGCATTGACTGGAAAAGCGTTATTAGATGAGATTTACTTACAGACTCGTATTGAGCTTTGGGGTGAAGGAAAGTCGTACTTATCATTGAAGCGTAACAAGGGAACTGTGAATCGTGGTGCTAACCACTTAAAATTTGTAGGAACTCCTATTCCTTCGAACGATACACGTTTAACTTTCAAGATTCCAATCGAAGAAGTTCAAAACAACCCGAACTTGAACAAGTAATCAGGTTTAAAATGAAAAGCCGCTCCTTCTTATGAAGGAGCGGCTTTTTTGTTTATTTAAGTTTAGCCGTATCTACGCGGCTAGGCGTATCTTGTCCAGAGATAATGCTGGTGGCGCTCTTCGCGATAGCCTTAATGATTTCAGTCATATTGTCTAGGTCCAAAGTCTGTATCTCATCACTCGCCTTGTGGTAATTAGGCTCGCTGTCCATCTTAGACGTAGAAATCGTATGGGCTGGAACGCCTAATTCTGCTAGCGTGGCATTGTCAGAGCGGTAAAATAAGTTTTGGTCTAGGTATGGATCTGGATAAAAGGTGAAGGGAGAACCCACTAAATTCTTCTTCAAAATTTCACCCATCGACGACTTCTCGTAACCGGTGATGTAGGCACTGTTTTTCCCCCATTTACTTTCTGTACCGATCATCTCGAGGTTAAACATCGCCATCACTTGATCTGGATTAAATTGCTTCGAAAAATAGACGCTGCCATGTCCCCCACTTTCTTCTGCCGTGAAGGCTGCAAAGATCAAGGTGCGTTGGTTATTCCGCTTTTTAGCGTAGTATTTAGCAAGCATCATCACCGCCGTAGTTCCTGCGGCATCGTCGTTTGCGCCATTGTAGATGGAATCGCCTGCTACGGGTTTTCCAATGCCTAAATGGTCGTAGTGGCCAGAGAAGATCACGTATTCATTCGGGCGGCTTTTGCCGGGAATTATGCCCACCACATTAGATAGCTGTAGCTTCTCTACTTGCTGCGTCGCATTCACTTTAAACTTCGTAGGAATCGAATTTGCAACCACGAAAATAATCGTGGATTGATTTTCTCTCAGCGGACCTCTGCCGGAAAGGCGCGGGATGTATTTGGCAAAGCTCTCGTGTAAGAACGCGATCGTTGGTTTCTTTGCGCTCATGATGCGGTAGGCATTTTGGCCAAAATTCTCGCCTTCCTTAATGCTCGCCACTTCAAAACCCGATTTCTCGTCGATCTGGATGGTCGCTTCTTTGGAAATAATGGCGACTTGTTTTGACTCTAAGGTTTGTTCATCTAGACCACCTGCTACCGATAGCACCTTCGACTGATACATCGGGAAACTTTGCAAATAAGAACCATTGGTCTTCTGCAATCCCGCTTTCTCGAATTCAGCTGAGATGAATTGCGCCGCCTTTTCAATACCCGGCGTGAACGGTTTTCTGCCCGCTAGCTCGTTAGAGGCTAAATAGGTTTCGATGCGCTCGGTTTCTGAGCGCGTAATGATTTTGTCAATTTTCTGCGCTTGAGCCAATAATGGCAGCGCTAAGAGTAAGAAGATTTTTTTCATCGGAAGATTTTATTCCGACAATATTACACAATTATCTACAGAAAAGGATTCCCCCATTTCTTGTTCGTGTAGACATCCTTTCCGGTTAAGGTGCGCAAAAAGGCAACCATGGAATTGATCTCGTCGGGAGTCATTTGGAGGTTTTGACCGATGTTGTTCGGCTTTAAACGCGCATCTAAATTCGTGTTTCTGGCAGGTGCGGCAATGGAATTATAATGCGCTAAAACCTGGCGAATCGTGACAGGAACGGCCGTGTGCATGAAGGGCGTGTTTGCGACTCCGGCCGCATTTAAAATGTCTCTTAAGGAAGGAGAACGCGTATTGGTGAGGTCAGTATTGGTACTTCCGATCACACCTATGAAACCATTATTACGTGAGTTTGGATCAATGTCAAATTCCGGAGCTTGGTGGCAACCTTGGCATCCGAAGCCCCCGCCAATGCGTTCGCTCGCCGCATTAAAGATAGGCGGAGCTAGAAAGAGGTTCTTGCCCGCATTTTCTTGAGCGTTGAAATTAGGGAAAGGCGCGCCATCATTGCCCACTTGTGCGCGGCCTATGTCGTATTTAGAATCGAAGGATTGTATGCTGCGAATGAATTGGGCCAAAGCCGTTTGCATCCGCGCCTCCGTGATCGTCGCATCGCCATAAGCGAGTGTAAATAATTCTTTGTAATAGCCGATTCCATTCAGTTTTGTGAGGAGTGAAGTGATGTTGCCGCGCCCTGTTTGGCCACTAAAACCCATCTCTAAATGATCCACAATGGGCATCGTCGTCTGCGCCTCTAGACTCGCCGCACGCTCGTTCCAGAAAAACTTCGCCTCGTTCGCATAGCGCGTATTGATCAAACGCATCGAATGCCGTTCCGTCCGCCCATTTTCCACGCCTAAACTGGAAATAGCAGTATCCCCAAACGCAAATTCCTGCTTATGGCAACTCGCACAGGCAATCGTATTATTGGTGCTCAGATTCTTGTCGTAAAACAACACGCGACCTAGCGTGGCAGCCTTGTCCGTGATTGCATTAGGTCCGGTATTATCCTTGTTCACGTAGGCCGGCTTGCCTTGCGCGGCATAGTTTTCTAGCGCGGAGGGATTGATGGAGAGGGCTTTTTGGATTTCTGTATACGGATCCGAGGTTACGGTATCCAGCGCATCCTTGCAGCTGAATAATAAGATTGATAGAACAAGAGTGTATAAACGCATAGGGTGATTTTTTGTGAAGCTAGGAAAATCTACGTCTATAAGCCGGCTAAGTAGACGTTTCGTAATATCCTGGCGATGAACAGACTAAGGTTGACTAATGTCAAAGTCCAAAGGAAGCAAGTCCGCCATCCCTATCTTCCCCATATCTCCCCGCATCTCGATCGAATAAGGGTTCATAATATCACCCGTATTCGTTACTTGAATCAGGCCTTTTGGAATCAAAATAGTGTAAGGGTATGGGGCATCCATAAAGATGGGTCTTGTCACGCGTTTTTTATTAAACACAATTTCCATGGGAATTCGCCATTCAAGGGTTCGCAAGCCATCTGTAGTAATAGGTCCGGCTAATTCGGCTGCCTTAAAAGCAACGTGCCGTTCATTATTCCGATCAAAAAACAAGCCCCTCCGCAAATTATTCAAGTATTCCGGCTTCAATAAATAGGCATTAAATCCCTCCTCTTCTACCCGATTATCCACTAAAGCCTTCAAGAAATGCTTCATCGATCCCTCATACGCCTCCACACGATTTCGTTGCCATCTCCGCTCCTGCTTCGCGTCCTCTGCCACCATTTTCTCAAAACTCGCCAAACCCTTATACGCCGTCAAGCTATTCGTCTTCTCAAAATTGTCCATAAAATAAGTGATCTTATAGCCCAGCGTCTTGTTCACAATCAGTAAAGGTTGAGTCGCCTTAGCGGTAAAAACGTCCTCGTCTTCGGAAAAATCAACTACCTCCCTATTCGTGATATAGACCTCTTTTCGATTATAACTTTCCCCTAAAAACCCTTTCTCAAAGGCCCTGAATTGCTTTTCCCAGATCTTATCTTGTGAACCCACCACCCGCACTTCGTCAAGTGTTTTGTTGTCTTCCTCTAAATTGAAATTCAATTCCGAAATTTTTGCGGGGAATTCCAGGGAAACTAGCTTGGGTAAATACCCCACCATCGAAGCGACCAAACGATGTCGACCAGTCGGAATATTTTTCAATACATAGTGCCCATTTGCATCCGCCTGCGTCCCTATCGTCGTTCCTTCGATGAAGACACTCGCGCCCGGAATGGAAACGTTTCCTTTCTCCACCACGGAACCAGTTAACTGATATTTTTGCTGTGCGAAGAGGAAAAAGGGGGCAAGAAGCAGGGTGAATAGCAGGCGCATCATTTATCTTTGACTAAATGTAAGCAAATAAATTCAAGAATGATTAACCGCCTATTTTACGAGCCATTAACGCCTGAAAACAGTATCACGCTGGATCTAAGTGCGAAGAATAAGGAGCTAAAACGCCGTATTTATTCTAAAATCGACGCTTTTTGTGCCTATATGGAAGAAAAATTAGGGGCCAAATACGGTGTGGGCGGCTACCTCGAACACCGGGTCATCTACGAGGCACATGAGAATTTTGCGACGAATGCAGACGATTTCAGGAACATTCACTTAGGGGTTGATCTCTGGGCTCCAGCCGGAACACCCGTTTTCGCACCGCTGGCTGGTATCGTGCACAGCTACCAGGTTAATCGCGGCTCTGGAAATTATGGCCCCACGATTATCCTCTACCACCCGGCAGAAAATATCTACAGTTTGTACGGACATCTAGGGATGGAAGATATGGCCGAGATAGATGAGGGAATGACTTTCGACGCAGGAGAACTACTTTGCCACCTAGGCAACTCGGACGAAAATGGCGGCTGGCCTCCACACCTGCATTTTCAACTCATCCGCGATCTGCAAGGATTTCACGGCGATTATCCCGGGGTTTGTTCTAAGCGGGATGTAGCGTTTTATGCGGAAAATTGCCCGGATCCAGCTACTTTTTAGCGCTCTTATTCAATTATGTGACATTTTTGAAAACAAGAATTTCGCGAAATCGGTCTTACCTTTTAGTCCTAGTTTTTTAAATAGGTTCCTTCGATGGCATTTGACCGTCGAAACCTCGATTTGCAATTGATCTGCAATCTCTTTATTCGTGAGACAATCTTTGGCCAGATTGATAATCCGAATTTCTCTACTCGTAAGATGTGATGTAGGTATCCTCTCCTCCATAATAAATTCATGTTTAACACCTTCTAGTGTAAATGGTGCGGGTGAATCATTCGTAATCCGAATGATAAAAAACAAAATTTAAGAATAGAACAGGGGGTGAAATCGTAGATTTCAGTTAGAATTTCAAAATTTACTTTGAACTAACTTCAAATTCTTTCTGAGAATTTAAAAAAGCGAAATACAGTATTAGACCACCAATTGGAATAAACAAAACTAACATTATCGCTATTGTTTTTTTGTAATTGGAAAATGATTTCTCCAAAATAATTTGCCTAAGAACTTTTATCAAAAATAGAAAATAAGCAATGAAAATTCCTGCAACCGTAATTCTGAATATCAGTG
>JACCDZ010419184.1_pt1 | contig 23081 bp, 44 predicted proteins | sample 7449551 | NCBI WGS metagenome assembly JACCDZ01 (sample SAMN15323452, study PRJNA562643) | freshwater metagenome | isolation source: river surface water | place: USA:Blue River Watershed | collected 2017-08-18 | reverse complement strand
CTGCGCAATAAGTGGAATGCAGGGGGTTGTTAGATGAGAAATTCCTTAATCTAATATATTATGAAAGATAGTATGTATAAACAATCAAAACTAATTAGACGTGCTAAATTTATCACTGCACGCTGGAATGAAACAGTAAAAATTGGTGATTTTGTAGAGTACGAGCCAAAAAAAGGAGATAAAACTTCTCGGCGTTTATATAAAACAAAATCAGAAGCATTTTTATCGAATGATAAAGCTACTTCGTGTATATTTTTAGAAGATTTTTCTGGTTATGTTGACACTGAGTTTTTACATCCGATTAGAAATAAACAAAAACTGTATAAATTAAATAAGTAAACAAAAAGCAGGGTCGTTCCCATTACAAGTAGTTGAGTATGAAAGCAGAATATATGATTCACCCAACGTAAGAACCACGAAATACACATAAAACTAACTGCTTAGTTTGTGTATCTGGATGTAGGTTAATGCTAAGATGCATTAATAACAAAGAAGAAATGTACTTCTTTTTATGATCTTCTGTAAGTCGAGAATAAGAAATTCTACAATTAATTAAAATTTATTTTGATTAATTACATTAATGCGAGAATTAGTAGTTAAATCGCAAAGATCTTCTAAAAGGACTATTTTGATAGTCCTTTTTTTAATAACTTTATAAGGATCAATATGAAAAAATTATTATTTACTTGTATGTTATGCGCTTCAACATTAGCATTTTCCGAAAATGTTTCTTCTGTTCCAGTGGATAGTTTAGATTATTATTCAATTGAAAGCAATATTCAACTTCAAACAAAATTAATGTCAAGTGTAAGAACTCATAATTTTAGAAAAACATCTTTTAGTGCAACATCTTCATCAGAAACTACTCACTTAATTAATGTTTATCAAAATAAATCATCAACAGTATTTGAATTTAATGAAAATTTAAAAGAAACTCCACGAGTATTAATATTATCTGGTGATAATGAAACACCTGAAATGGTTGGCTATAAAGAAAAACGTTATGGAGATACAACATTATTAATTGTTGATACGCTAAATACAAAATATAAATTGTATGATGATCGTAAGCCATTTGATGGTTATACTGTCGCTATCGATCAATAAATCTTTAATATTTGTAGTATTTTGACATTAATAATATATTGTTGTAAAATACTTCTTTTAAAATGGAGTTAATTATGACTTTTGGAGAATCAATTAAGGTTTGTTTGACATCAAAATATACAAGTTTTGAAGGTCGTGCATCTCGTTCAGAGTTCTGGAACTTTTGGTTATTTACGACATTGCTAAATATTGCATTTGGTTTGCTTTGCACGACTGATTGTAATATTTTATCTGAATTATTTTATGTATTGACAATAGTTCCAACCATTGCTGTTGCTACAAGAAGATTGCATGATTTAAACCGATCTGGATGGTGGCAGTTACTTAACTTAACTATTATTGGCGGATTTCTATTATTATACTGGTATTTTAATGCAAGTAAACCAGAAGATAATAAATATGGTAAGTATGTGAAACCAGAATAATAAAAAGAAGCTTTTTCGCTTCTTTTCTTAAACATTATTAACAAAAGTAAATAATAGTAAAATCGTTTGGCAAAGAAAATATGATAGAATTAATGAAAGCCATACAAAAAATATTAATGTTAAATTCGTATTTGTTTGAGCATCAAGATTTGATGGATTTGGTATTGTTGCTCCACCTAAAATAACAATCGCAATGATCGGAATAATAATATTCCAGCCAAAGAAACATTGCATCATATAACCAATAAAGTTTATATTCGTGTTTTGCGTATTTATTTTTGCAAGTAGCAATATTTCTGAACTGATTTTATTAGCAAAAAGCATTAGTAAACAAAAGCCGATTGATATTCCAAACAAATAGATAAAACAAAGTTTTAACATCGTCTTGTAATTACCCTTATAATTACTTATAATCTTTTTTAACATATTTAAACCTCTAAAAAATAATAGTAATTCTAATTTATCATAAACCTACTATAAAGTCAAAAGGAAAGGATATAATGGACAAAACAACAGAAAACCCAGTTACCGAGTATTTTAAAAAACTTTTTGCGTTATATAAACAAGCTTCGATATAACCCCATATTATATTGATTTTATAAGTAATATTAATAAGAAGATAAATCTTCTTATTTTTGATTTGTTGTTAGGAAAAGTAATTAATTGTCAATGGAAAATATTTTTAATTGTTATTTGGTGCTTTGCACATGAAGATTTATAAAAACAATTGTTAATAGGAAGTCTGTGTGGCTTCGCTTCGCAATTGTCTTTGTCTGCAATTTATTATTTAATCATTGTTGATTCTGCACTTTCATTTAATGTACTTAATTGAATTGAGCTTTCTTTACTCTCTACATTGTTTAATGGGATATTTGCTTTGATAATAAATGCTTCCCACTTAGCTTTACTTGCTTTTTTATCTGCTAGTGCTTTCTCTCGGTAACTTGGGTTAACATTATTTTGAACTCTGTTATATATAATTATGTCTGAACGATAAGAATCAAAAGCATTATAATATTGAGTAGTTTGGTTAGCTTTTTGAATTTCAGCTCGTGCTTCTTGAGATTTAAACATAAGATTTGTCAATTCCTTATTACAATTAGCATCTTGAGTACAGATATATAATAATTGATATTTAATCATTCTATCAAAGTGTTGATTTGATTCAACAATTGCAAATGATAACATTTTTGAAATATATATAAATGACATTAATAAAACGGTTATAACTAATTGAGGATTAGTAAAAAACTTTGTTTTAGGATTAATAGTACAAGTTAAAATTATTGTAAATAAAACATATATCGCAAAATAATTTATTGAAAAATAATGCTTTCCATAATCAATAAAATAACCACTTGAAAAAAATGAATTAAACAATGTAATGTATTCAGAAAATCCTATCTGCTGAAGATCTGGCATCGATTTCATCATATATAAATAATCATTTTCATTGAATGTATATTTGCTTATTAAAAAATAAGTTAAGCTTGAAACTATTGCAAATAATAAGTATGCGAATAACATCCTAATAAATAACGCATCATTCCCTTTTATTCGACGAAATAAATTTTTCATAAAACTCCTTTTAAATTATATTATTTAAATATTCTTTTAGATCTTTTAACGATACATCTCTAAAGTCACCATTAATGATTTTTAAAAAACTATTTTGTGTTATTCCGCACATTTGAGATGCTTGAAGGTAATTAATATCCATCTTTTTTATTTTCTGTTCTATATTATAAACAATCTTTGATTTTTTAAGTAATTCCTCATGCCTATCTAAATCTAAATCCTCAAATATATTGCCAGAACTCATTATAATTTTACAATCCATGATTATCCATCCCTTGAAAATTATATTTTATATCATTTAAATTAATGTGTCAAATCCCTTGACATTTAATAACTAAAAATGTTATAATGTGTTTTGAATATTATGTTAGGTTGAGGTTTTTAATGAATAATAAAAAGTATAACTCTATTTATAAGCATATTTTAAGTGAGTACGTTAAATTAAAATGTTATACATTAAAAATACATAATAATATAAAAAAAATTGATAGAAACACAAGTCTTAAAGAAACGTATATTTTAGTTAATAGGTATTCTTATGCAATATATATTATTAATATTTTAGAAAGTAAAAACATTGGTTTTACAGTAAACTTCAGCAATTTTAGAATTTATTTATTTGATAGTTCGCTAATAATTAATTTAAATAAGTTTCCAAGATTTTTTACCAACGAAAACATTTACACAAAATATATTTCTTATAGTGATATTTGCGAAAAAGATAAATCCGGGAATAAATATGCTTATTTGACTGATACTAATATTCAAAAAATAAAAAAATTATTGGATGAAAATAATATTTATGAAGTTAATTCCAATTTTTACAGTAAATTACAAGAAAAAGGTAAACAATCACCCGAAAATTTAAAAGGATTACATTATGAAATTTTAGTTACAAATGAATTAAATAAATTGTTTAATATAGAAAAAAGACCCCCTTTGGATAATAAAGATAGACCTGATGCAAAAGCTATAATTGGAAAAATAACAGTTAATTTTGAAATTACTACATCAAACACGCCAAGTAAAAAGTCTAAGCAATTTGATAGGTGGAAGGATGTAGGAATAGTAAAAGAAAATGATTTAAATATTATTATTTCGACAAAACAGCTGAAAAATTCAAATTATTTTCCATTAAGTTTTACTTTGGATTTTGATGATGATTTAAACTTAATAATAAATAAATCATACAAAAATCTAATAGATTTTAAAAATAACATTAAATTACAGTCTCTTCATGGTAGAGACAAATATATACAATAATAAAGAAAGGATTTTATGTCAGTCAATTCAAAAACTTTATTGATAATACTTTTTATATGCGCACCAATTATTATTGCTTGTTCAATTATATACTATCAGTATAGGGAGAGAATTGAGGTTGCAGATAATGCACCAATTCATGTTAAGTTAGCCAATACTAATTTTGACATATCAAATATAATAGGAAACACAAGATTTAGATATACAAATATATATAATGGAATAGCGATTAGTAAAAACAATGCAGTTAAAATAGATGATTACAACGAAAAATTCTGTGATAACAAATATTGTTACTATGTTATTCAGATGTTTACTAGGATTGCAGGCTCTAAATGGAGCACTACATCATACTATCCAACTGCTATCACTTTAACTTATACAATTAATGGCTTTGATTATAAATCATATGGATATAAAAACATATCTTATAATTCAAAAAACGACATGTTTGGTATTTCATGTTATGCAATTGACTGTAAAATTACAACTGTGTCTTTTTTTGCAAAAAACTACATTCTAATTGATATTAATGAAAGTGCAACAACTAAAATATCTGGAATTTTTGTAAACAATAATAATCAAAAAGACTTAAATACAGATTATACAGATTAGAAAATAACAAAGTTAAAAACTTGAATTTTTTCACATGAAACAAAATAAATCTCAACTTAAAAGTGAGATTTACTTAAAATATGATTTTATTTTCTACAACCAACAACAGTTGATGTTGGTGAATCATCCAAGAAATTACATCTAATTGATTCTTTATCCCCTGGTTGATTAAAGATAACTTGATATAAGGTTTTTTGTCCGTGCCAATCATTATTTTTACTTGATAAGTTTAAATAATTTGTATGTTGAATTTGAAACTCTTGTTTAATATTACAATTATCCCTGAAATCCTTTAAGGTAGTATTACTATATACTTGCATGTTTCCACATTTTAAATTAGACATATCTAAACTAGATGACGCAAATGCTAATGATGGTAATAACATCGACAATAACATTAATTTTTTCATAATTTTCTCCTATTTATATTAACTTAATTTACTCTTTAATCTATAATTTTCAAATAACTATTTAACAATATTAAAAGGTTGTTAAAATAGTCACAGAATCAGAATACGTACCAATGTTCGCATCAATCGGAGTTAAAGCTGGCTCAATTGATAACGTTGCCAAAACAGGAGCAGCTGCATCATTTATTGTAAACGCACCTGTTGTTAATGTAGTCATTGCTGTTGATCCTGACCATACAGATGGTAAAACACCTGTATAATTTGCTGAGAAAGCAGAAGCATTAATAACATACGGTACATCATCACCTGAATTTGGTTCAACTAGTTTCCATGTATTAGTACTCGTTGCGGTAATACTTGATATAATTGTTCCAGCTGTACAAGTTAAATTGTAATTTGTTGTTGCTGGAGTGCTTGCCTGGTTTGGTATTAATGTAAAACTAAGATTTGGTGTGGTCAAAACGGATGTACATGAAGAATTTAATGTACCAGTTAAGGTAAGTACTGCTGGTGATGTTGCTGCATAACTTGATGACATTAATCCAATAGAAACGATTGTTAACAATATTTTTTTCATAATTTTCCCTAAAATTAAATGTATTTGTATATTTGTGTATTTAATATATCATATAAAACATTTCTTGTAAAATAATACATATAATATTTGTTTTATTTTTATGAGTTTTTGACGTTTATTTACACATTTGAAATAAATATCAACAAAACTCATTGACAGATAATAATAAATAGTGTTATAATAGAGGTAATATTATTTAAAAAGGACTTACGTTGTGAATAGTAAAAAAGTTTTTAAACTATGGTCTATCATCATTCTGTTGGTTATATTATGTATTTTTTTAATCTTTTGCGGAAGATCATTGTTTAATTCAGAAGAAGAATTTAATAAGTTATCATTAAATTGTCCTAAAAATCTTTCAAATTGTGAGTTATATTTAATTTCTGATAGTTTCAGCTCTTATAAAGTTCCCCAAGAAGTTCCAAAAGAAATTTCTAATAATAAAACAATGTTAAAAGAATTAAATCAAATTTGTTCTCTAGGATTTAATTCTTTGCAAGATAAATCTTTCAATATAAATATGACGAACAAAGGTAGATTTGATTCAAATTGTGTTATGGTTTATACGTTATTGAGTAATATTAAAAATTAATTTTAAGAAAGGAATTTAATGCCGTTAAATTCAAAAGATACAAGGAATTTTAGCTATGTAGATGTTATTATAATTTTTATAATGCTAATATTTATGTTGGGTTTAGGTTTATGTACTGTTAATTATTCATCAGAAATTTCTCAAAATAAATTTAAATCTTTTAATAATTTTGAATCTTCATGTGCGATTTCAGGAGATCATTGTGAATTATTTCTAATTTCTGATAAAGTTAGCGGTTATCAGAGTGGAAATTATGAACAAATTTCATCAGACTTTATTAATAATAGTTCTTTAATTCAAAAACTAAATAATATTTGCTCACATTATTTAAATTATACAACAGCATATGATGATCCTGAATTATCTTACAGTGGTGTTTCTGTTCAAGAAAGATGTAAAAATAATTGTGATTTAATTAATAAAATAAACGAGAGTAAGCAAAATGACAAATAATGAAGATAGAAAAAATGATACTGGTTTTATGTTGATGGAGTTGGTTTATATGATTTTAATTGGTTTGCTCGCCTTTGCACTTGCACCCACTGTACTTTCATTTGTCCTTTCATTTCAAAGATAAGAAGATAATTTTTTAAAATTTTAACAAAAAATATAAGTGTGATTTAGATATACAAGACTATTTTAATAAAAATTGTGTATTAATTAATTCACTAATAAATAATTATAATCTGGGAGATACTTATGAGCGGTGGACATTTTGACTATATACAATTTAGGATCAAGAATGATTTAGCTGAAGAATTGGAAAATGTTATTAAAGACTATTCCGTTAATTGTGAATATTCTGAAGAAACACTTGATAAATTTAAAGAAGGGCTGGAGTTTATTAAATTAGCAGCACTTTACACTCAAAGAATTGACTGGTTATTAAGTGGTGATGACGGAGAAGAAAGTTTTCATAAACGACTTGCTGATGATTTAATAAAACATAATAAAGAAAAATAGCCAATCTGGCTATTTTTTCTTATTTAAGAAGATCAAATTCTTCTTGTGTAATCATGATTTTATAGTAATTTAATTCACCATTATTGGTAAATCTAACTAATGGAATCAAGTTTTTAATATCAATTAATTCAGATAAAATTTTCTTATTATCTGGATCATTAAACATATAAATTGTTTGGCTTATAATTTTTCCATGAGAATCAATAACTACTGATAAATCTGCATGACTAATACTTAATAAATCTTTAAACATTTTGTGACTCCTTATTATTTTTTAATGATATTCGGTTTTTTATTTTTGCTACATCAGCTTGACAACTTTTTCCTATCTCTAATAGTTTACTCGACGAATTTTTTGAACTGCTCTTAAAGAATCATTTGCAAAAAAATGCTCGGCTACAACAGCTTGAATTAGCTCTGGCGATGGAGTTGGCGTTTTAATTATTTTAAGCTCTTTCAAACATTGTATATTCTGAACGTGGATGATATAACTATAACCACGTTTAACTACCTTTTCATTATCTCCTATTAATGTTGATAAAACATATACATTATCACGAATTCCCATGATGTCAGGTTCAACAAAAGTATATACTTTTACTTTTATTGTTCTCTCTCCCCAAGTATCCGTAATCATTTGTACGTTTGTTATATAATCAGATTGTATAATTGATTTTAATCTACTTTTTGAAATCATAATAATGCCTATTAATAATATAAATATGTTTTTTCGTATAACAATATTATATCATATAAACAAATAAAAAACAACTACTATTCATAACAGACATTAATAATGTTTTTAACGTTTTTTCTATTTTCTAAAACGTATTTAGCAGCTAAGTCATGATTATCTTTTTTATTATTAATTTCAACTGGAATAGAAATACTTTCTTCTACTTTTTCTACATATCCATCTGGTTTAGCAACATTATAACTTACACAGTATGATTCATATTGTTGCTCATATAAATCAAAATAATTTTTATTAAAAACTCCTATAAACGATCCTGATAATTTATATATATTATATTTTTGAGGAGTTTTTTTATTTTCTGAGGCAAGTAATATTTCATCACAACTAATATTTTTAGAAATAAAACTATTGCACACAACTTGAAGAGGTTTATCTATTTTTTTCATTAACTTTTCCTCATGGTTATATTGCCACAACTAGCTTTAACGTTTCCGCCTACATCACCACACTTGATATTCCCTAAACTCGCCTTAACATTACCAGTAACATTTGCACAAGTAATCGAACCTGTAGCTGAATTTACATCACCTTCGACATTTCCGTTTACTGTAACTATTGAATTTCCTGATAATTCTAAATTACCTATATTGCCATCAACAGTAATTTCAACTTTATTTTCAGTTAATGTTACTTGTTCACCATTAAATGACACGATGTCGCCTTTAATAACAACATTGTTATTAAATGAATTACTAATTTGCGTAACTTTATTTCCAGAAATAATTATTGTTTGTTTTCCGTTTGCTATAACACTTTTGATTTTGTTCAATATGCTCATATTCATACTCCTTATTAAAAAACCTAAATAATAGTGTGGATATTAATCCGCATTTTTTGATATTCGTTTCAGAGTCAAAATAATTAATTGGATAATTTCCAGTAGAATTATTTTTATCCATTGTTAATAATCTCCCATTTGCGTGATCAATTCGAGAAATAAATAATTTCTCTCCATTAATTAAATATAAATTCTTTTCTTCTAAAATCATCTTCGTTACACCATTTTATAATATACCTAATTATACCATAAAATGGTTGTTCTAATTAACATTAATTTTAATAATTACACTTATTCGGTTTTCCATCGCTATCTAAAATCGCAGTAGCGGCAGTGCCATTTCCATTAACAATTAAGTATTCTTTGCTCTCCAAACAAAAAGTGCGAATATTAATTGCATAATTTTGTGCAGATTCTTTTATATGATTTGAATTTTGTGTTGACGCAGAAAACATATCAAAAAAATGTACTGGAATCATTACAGAACCACCAAGAAAAAGTACAAATATCCCCATTGACTTCATGAATTTTTTAAGTAGATTTTCATCATTATTCAATTTTATATTATCCTTAAATATTTTCCACCAAAAAATCGGCTTCTTTTTTTGTTATTGTATCTTTTTCAATCATCTCATTTTTATTTAAATCTTTAATTAATTCTGCAAATTCAATAAAACCTTTTCTCCACACACCATAAATAAGAAACGTAGCTGGAGATAATAAATATAAAAACATTCGGATAAACCAGTTAAGTTTATAACCTAATTTATAAGTGCTATTTATTGAGTTAAATAAATACATCTTAATAGATTTTTTTCTTAACCAACCTAGTTTGCCACTCAAAAATTCCTTAAAATAAATTGCTCTAATTTCATCTTTATTAATAATTTGAATAAACTTTTCCTTGTTTTTAATTTCTAACATTTATTTCCTTTCTTCTTTCTCATATAACATAACCATTATATCATCCAATAATAAATAATCCATATTTAAATAAACGTTTATATCATTATTAGTTAAATTATGAGTACATTCAATTTTATTTAAAAATAAAATATGTTTCTCAATCAAACTATAAAATGCCGATAATTTTTCAATTGAAATATCATAATCTAATTTGAAAGTTTCACATGAAACAGTTAAATGGATTTTATCATCAATTTCACTAAAACAAGTAAAAACATGTGTTAATTTATGCTTTAATAATTCTTCTTGCTCAAACAATATATTTGTATCAATAGTAGCATCTTTTATTAGCAATATATTACAAATATCTTTTGGATTGACTTCAATAATAGATAAAAAAGTTTGATTTGAAAAATTAAACTCAAAATCATTCTCATCATAATAATCACTATCGACAATAATTTCTTTTCCATCTATCAGGATAGAAACTATTCCGAGATTGTTTTTTTGGAGTATTGCATTCTTGATTTTTTGTCCTATCTATTAATAAATTATACGAATTATATCATTTTTATATAGGAAAAGTCAAAAGAATTATAGTAAAATTTTTTAGAATATGTTATAATTATACATCTTAAATTTAAAAGGATACTTTATGTTAACTAAAAAAGAATTAGAAGCAATGGAAGGTTTGGTAATGGTAGATTTTCATGCAGAGTGGTGTGGACCATGTAAAGCATTAGGACCTATTTTAGAGCAAGTGTCAAAAGAAGAAAATGTAAAACTTATTAAAGTTAACGTTGATGAAAACAATGAATTGTCGAGTGAATATGGAGTTCGTGGAATTCCAACTGTTCTATTTTTTAAAAACGGAGAATGCAAAGAACAAAATGTTGGAATGATGCCAAAAGCTAGGGTCTTATCTATTTTGCAAACTCTTAAAATCTAATGTTTGTAGGTTTGATCATTATTATATTTTTAATTGTATCATCTATTAAAAATATATTTAGACAAAAACAAAAAAATAAGGAGTAATATTACTCCCTATTTTTATTGGATTTTAAATTGCTCTAAATACTCTTTTAAATCATATGGCAACTCGTCAGTTGCTGATGTCTCTACTTTTCCAGCAACGAATCTACCATCAACTTTATAAGTATATCCATATTCTTTTTCGCCATAAAAAGCAATCATTAACACCATTTTATCATCTTTTTTCCACTCAAGCATAATATCTGCATCAGCACTATATTGAACAAATGGCATTGTATAATCACTTAATTTATTTTGAAGAAAATATATTGAATAACAGAGACTTTTACGAATGGTCTTTTGTGATTCTGGCTCCTCAAACATTGGATGTTCTCTTATTTTATCTATTGCTAGAAAAAATTTTTTATTTGGAATCATCTTTCCATGTCCCCCTTAGTTTTTGCTTTTGAAAAAGCTTTTGCCATTTGATTATACTCTTTATTAAATTCTTTTTTCACAGCCTCAAATAATTCTTTATGCTTATCTTTAAAAACTACAATATTATAACTATATTCTAAGCTGCCAGAATTTAATGAAAGTTTCTCAATTAAGCGATCGCTTTTATCCATAGCATAGGTTTTTAAAGACATTGGTGAAGTTTTATTATTTAATATTCTTGAAATATCCTTGATATCCTCACAAGTTGATTTAATTTCATTAAATTCTTTTTCAACTCTTTCTTTTTGCATAGACAAATTACCAAATTCATTTAATGAAGCATCATCAAAATTAAACGTTCCTAATTCTTTTTCAATTTTATCTAATTCCGCACTATAACTCTTTAAAAGATTTTTAGATCCATTTTCTATTTTATTAATAGTATCTTTGATATTCTTTTCGCTACCACCACGAGCTAATAAAAAATTGCAATCATTAATATCATATTCATTTTCAAAAATATATTTTTTTAATTCTTCGGATAAAATGAATTTTGTTTCAAAAGTTGATGGATTACTAATTTTAAAAACAGCTTCTTTTTCCATTGAATTATAAAACTCACTTGCTGCCGAAATTAGAGTGTGTAATTTTCTAGCATTAAAAACTTTATTACTGTCATATGTATCAATATCAGCAACAACACTTTTCAAAAAATCATCTTTGAAAATAACACTCTTTATTTCAGCAACATCTTTATCATTATTTATGTCTTTATTAAAAACAGAACCATCTTCATTATATAATTCAACAAGTAATTTTGTCATTCCAGATTTCCTTATAATTATTTATATCAAATATATTATACAGCAACTAAATGTTTAATTAAAATAAGTTCCTCTTGGTAAGCATTTTCTCCTTCATTAATAATAATTCTATTAATCTTAGAAATTTCTTTGTATCCATTTTTAAAATAGAAATTAATAACATCGTATTTACATGATAACATCATATCAAGCTCCTGAACTCCCAAGGATTTAAATTCACGAGCTAACATAAGTTCAATATTATTCAGTAAAATTCTACCATAACCTCGATTTTGATATATTTTCTTAATAACTAAATTATATAAGGTTAAATGTATTCCTTGATCTTCAATAATCGCACATCCAATTAAATTATCCTCGGATATAAATAATCCAAAAATAGCATAATTCTCTGGATAATCTATGTAATAATTTAATGAATGCTCCGCAGAACAGGATAACTCTCTAAATAATAAAATTAAATCTTCTTTATAAAGAAGTTTTTCATTAGTATTTAATTTTTTTATACATACTGACTCTGTCATTAATTCTCCCAACTATTTAAAAATCCTAATTTCTTTCTTAATTTATTAAAAACTAATGTGTTAGGAATTCTATTATTAATACCATCTGGCACAGTAAAACCTAATAATGTGCCAGCCTCAACGACAGCACCACTTCTGCAAATTCCAGCATGACAGTGAACTATTACATTATAGCAATTGTTTTTAGCAAAATTAAGTGCTTCTGAAATTAGTTCAACATCATTTTCTTGAATGCTATGAATATTATTCTCTTCATTTGTATCTAAAAACCTTAGCTGAAAAATCTTTACAAAATTAGTATTATATGGAGATTTTGGAAAGCTTTGTTTAGGATCACAAATTTGAATCAAAATAGTATCGTTTTGAGGAATAATATGATTACCTTTTTTTATTGCATCTAATGAAAAATTAGCTATCCACATTTTATTTTCCTTTTGTTAATTAATACAATATTATATCACATTTAAAATGTTTTTTCTTAGATATATTTTTTGTGTTATATTTCTTAGATATATTTTTTGTGTTATAATATGATAAATAATAACTTTAGAGGATATATAATGATTGATAAAAGTTTTATAAATATTGATGATGATAGAATTAATATTAAAACCAAATTTATTCTTAAATTATTAAATGCTGAGGCATTTGACTTATTAGATAATTATATTGAAGCTAATAATATTAAACTAAATAAAATTGATTTAGTATATCGAGATTATCAGCCTGATGCAATATATAGTTTATATACTATTGTTGATAGCCCTAAAAGCATTGAGTATTTATTAAATAAAAAAGTTCCTGTTAATGAATTAAATGGAACTCTCTTAAAATATCCAGAAGTTTTTGACGCACTTTTTAATTCTCCTTTATGTGATAAACAACAAAAAGATAATTTAGTTGCGAATATAAATCGTTATAATGGTGATTTAATTGGAGACTACGTTTATTCAAAAAATTATAACAAAGAAGGATTAAAACAATTAGTCGATCTTGGTGTATTTTTAGATGTGGATGCTACCGAATTTGACGGGCATATTCTTGGTCCTGCTATTCGAAAAATAAATCATTTAGAAATTGAAGCTAAAAAAAATAATGGACTAACTGCTGAACAACAAACCCAATTAAATAAATCTAATCAATTAGTTAAAGATATTTGTGAATTTAAAATTGATAAAACCTTTTCTCGCATTAAGGAATTAGTTAAATATAATGATTATGAACTATTTAATAATAAGCCAACCGTTATTAATTCAATATTAAAAAATATCAAAGATATTGAACCGATCTATAATAATTTTTCTCTTCATCATCTCCAAAGCTCAATTAGAGCAAATGATATTGATGGAATTAAAACTAATCTTGAACAATTTAATCAACTTAATTTGAATTTTAATCAGCTTGCATTAAGCAAGGATTTATTAATTGGCGTTGAAAATGCTAAAACTATTAACTTTTTAGTAGAAAATGCTAATTTAAATTTTAATAATATTCCAGAAAATAGTAATGATTCAATTAAAGAATATTTTGTTTCATTTAGCGACAATATTAGTAAAGGAAGAAACAAATCTGAAACCATTGAGGGTTTAAATAAATTAATTGATGACCTGGGAAGTAAAAATTTATTAATTAATAGTGGAGCAATTAAGAATCAGATTAAGATGGAAACAACACTATTACTTTTAAGTGTTCATAAAGATGTTGTTAAAACAATTAAAGATGTAAATTTAGAAAATATTTATGAGAAAGTTGATAAAAAGTATATCGCCCAAGAAAAAAATAAACCGATTGAATTAGAAAATAGATTAAATGAAATTGTCAAAAAATCATTAAACATTGATTTAAATTCTGAAAAAGATCCTTTGGTAATTAGTACTTGTAATGAATTGAAAAATCAATATAGAGCGAGTGAAGAAGCTAAAATTTATCAGAAATTAAATTCATTAAAAAACCAAGATATTAATATCATTTTGGAAAGTGAACTTAATCAAAATAAATTAAGTAAAGAAATTGATAAGATTAGCGGCTATTCAATTCCTGAATTATTAAAGTACCGAGAGGTTTTGTCTGAAACCAAAACTTTCTCTTCTGATATAAAAAAAGAAAAAACACATTCTGATTTGGAAATTTAATAAAATAAATTTGACAAGTATTATTGGTTATATTAATATGTTTTCTATGCGAGTGATTAGTTTCTCTAATATTCTGCCAAACAGTATAAGTGAAGAGGCTGTTCTCAGTCTCTTTTCAATTTCTATTCGGCAAATTAAAACTATAAAACTAATGGGTTGCCATAAAGTCGATGGGGGTCGTATATCGATCCTTTTTAATTATTATTGGGGTTCGATATTAATTAATTAATATTATACTTTATTAAAAATCTCTCATTATATCCTTAATTATGAATAAAGCTCACTTTTTAGTGAGCTTTGTTTATTTGGCTAATTTATTAATTTGAACACTTGCAATTGGTTGCAATTGGCATTTACTATTAGGCACATCTTTTGGTAAATTTTTCAAGCAATGAATATAATCTCTATCTCTTACCGCCATTTTTAACATGTTATTTTCAACTTTTTCTAGTGTGATAACAACAGTAAATGTGGCTATTAACATCATTATTGCAGTCATGATCCATAATGAAAATATTGTTTTTGTTATATTTTTAAATTCATTTTCTACTTTTGTTTCATTGAAAAATGTTGATACTGTATTAACTATTACAAAAAATATTACATTTGATAATAAAATAATTAACGATAAATTAATCAAGTCAATTTGATAATGCTCTGGCTCCAAAATACCAATAAGCATTGAAAGAAATAAAACTGGCAAATATAACATAACTTTCAAATAAAAATAGTTAAAAAATTTTTCTCTAAACGTTTTTTTCACATAATCCTTTCTAAATTTTTTCCTCAAAAATTGAACTAATTTGATGATTATAAAATGCAATATATTGATCAGTTGGGAATTCATCCATAATAAATTGTGGATATCTTTTTAAATCTTCAGGTTTCTCAAATATAATACTATCAAAACCATCTTTAATCAAATCTTGCTTAAATTCTCTTAAATATTTATCTCCACGCCCTGATAACATTAAGAATGTATCAATATAAACTTTCGGATTATTTAATCTCAAATAAACAGGTCGAACATTTGCCTTTTTTCTATATGTTGACCTTGGATTACTCCAGCTTACTTTTGAAAAATCAGATGCTAATTTAGGACATTTAGTAAAATAAATTCCTAATAATCCCAATGGAGATTTAATATCCTTACTGGTTTCTGGAACAGAAAACTCATCAAAAACTTTATCTGTCCCATGATAATACACTTCTTTCTTTTCAATCTTATTAATAATCAAAATCGTCCTCATCTTCATAATAGTAGTATAGGAAATTTTTAAAATACATAAATTCTGGATGATTATAACTTTTCTTCTGACGAACCAAAGAACGATTAATTTTTTCCAATTCTTCCAATAAATTCAGTCCTGGATTTTTTAGTCCATCTGTATCTAAATAACAATCCATAATTTCTAAATACGTAATTAAAAAAGCACTTACTTGAATTTCTGGGAAATCAGTTTCCTTATATCTTCCAGCTTTATGTAAAGATTTACTGATTTCAGAACCATAACGATCTTCAACGGCTTTAGCATTAATTAAAGCGAGTTTAGTGAAAATTTGTTGCTTATCTCCTCCAATAGATTTTACTACTAAATCAGTTATTGCAGATAAAGTTACATCAGCAGCCATATTAGCACAAATAGTATTCTTTAAGTTAAGCTCTAGTTTTTTCGGGATTCTATATTGAGTCATTAAGCATCTTTCTTTAGAGTTGAATAAGTAATTTTTTAAACCAACCAATATCTTTTTTTATTATAGTTACATTAATTTCACAAAAATATGTTTCACTAACTTTAACTTTAAATTCATTTTTTGATTCTAACTCATCTAATATTAAATCAAGTAACCATTGATAATTATCATAAAGTCTAAATGAATATATGTCATTGGTTTTCATTTTATTTAATATAATTTCAACAAACTTTTTAACAGCATCTTTTGAATTAATCTCTCTAAGTATTCCTATATCACTGTTTTCACACCCAATAGAATACTCTGGAATATAATCAAAAGAATCACCTGTTAATTTTTCAACATCAATAAACCCAGAATATTCACAATATAATGGAATTTTTAAACTACTTCTAAGATCTGATAAATTTGACTGCTTAATATTTAAAAGCATAGTCATTAATTCCAAACCGCTAAAGAACTCAACAGCAGAAGAAGCTAAAATGTCCACAATTAAATCAGAGTTAATAATTGTCTTGTTTTTAGAAGAGTAATTACTAAGATTAGTCTTATATAATTCTCTAATTTTAATATTTACCTCTTTTTTATAATTATTATAATTTTCATCTGACATTCATTGTTTTCCTATAAAGTTATTGACAATCAAACACTATTATAACACAATTTAAAAGTATTTTGTTATTAATTTAACAAATATTATGTAATCATGTTATAATATCTTAATTGATAATTAAGGAGTTATAATGTTAAAAAAATGGAAAAAAGAATATGGTAGTATAGCTTGTAGAAATTCTAAGGGAAGAATTATTACTGATTTAAAATTGCCTTTGTCTTATATATTTACAATAAAAAAGATTGCAAGGAAAGAAAAAATTTCTTTCAACAAATCTTTTTTAAATATTATTAAATTAGGTCTTGAAATGGATAAATTTAATAAAGAACTTGATTTATAGGGGAAAATAGAATGAAAAAACTAATAGTGCTCACATCTTTAATTTTAGCAAATTTTTCATTTGCTGACTCTGACAGTAATGATTCTGCAAACACTGAGTTATATTGTGCTAACAATCAAACTTCACTACAAACATTATTTAATGATTGGTCAAATATTGCAGGATATAATTTTAAATTAGTAAATAAAGATTATTACTATAGTAATCTTAACCAAGATAATTTAGATAGAGAAAGGGTTTATGTTCCTATTGATTTTAAAGTTGACCCAAGTATTTGTTCTGATGATTTAAGAGTTGCAATAAACTCAGAAGTGGAATATCTAAGAGAAAATTACCCAAATGATTATTTTGTTGTTAATTTTTATGATGAACAAAAAACAATAAATCTTGAAATCGGGGATAAAAACAGATTTAATTAAAATATATTTTAATAGAAAGGTACTATGAGCAGAACATATAGACTTTTATCAACAACACCTAAAACATATAAGCTTAGAAACTGGTTGCTATATTCATCTAAAAAACCGATTGATCCATTCTCAAAAGAAGCAAAAAAGAGAATTGCATTACATTTTTCGGACAAGAAGGCAAATCATTTAAACTGGAAAGGTCCTGGTGAATTTCATAATTTGACTGCTCAGAGACCTCACAGACGACATGCTTCATCCGAACTAAATAAGTTTATGAAAGATAATGAATATGAAGTTTTAATTTTGTCTAAACCAAAAAGACACTGGTGGCTATAATTCATTGACAATATTGGTTAATTTATGATATAATATCTTATAGATATTTTTAATTGAAAGAAATAAAATGTTTAATGTTGTACTTATAAATACCGATATCAAGAATAAAGCCGTAGATGGAATTTATCGTCAGATTATTGAGGATAGAATTAAATATGGTAAAACTTTTGTAAAAGATAAGTTAAATCTTGCTCCAATGGATTGGGTTTTCGAGAAAACTATTTTGAATATTGAAAATCATAAGGAAATTGATATTAAGTTTGTCGAAGATAAAGAAAAAATTCATATCTATCGTTATAATTATGATAAAAAAGAAAATATTAATCATAATTTAATCAAAGAATTGACTGATCAGAGAATTGAAATTCATCATGAATTATTATCACACGTTAAAAAACTTTATGAAAAATATAAACCACCAATTCATACTAAAAAAAAGGTTTGTTGTAAACAATGTAAATCTGTTTTTTCTGTTCACGATAAATTTTTTGATAATCATGTTGAGCAAGATGGTACATATTTACCATCAATGATTAAATATGCAATGTATGCTGAACCATTAAAATGTACTTTCTGTAGTTCATTTGATTTGTTCTTAGATAAAAAAGATTTGAAAATAATTAATAGCAAATTGCTACATATCTTAGAATTTAATGATACAATTGAACAAAAAATTGACGAATTAAGAGAAAAACAAATTAATAAACCACGAATTATTTTACCAACTTCTGGATACATTGCCATTATAACTATTTAAGGAGATTATTTTGAGTTTTAATATTACATTACGTTTAGGAAAAGAAACTTCATTGCAAGTTAAATCTTTTTTTTACCATCGTGATTCGCAAGAATTTTTAAGAGTTCATAAATCAGTTATTAATTCAATTAATAATAATTTATTTGTTCCAGTATTTAATCCAGATTATGATTTTGATTTAGAAAAGATTCAAGATTTAGCAAATAATTATGTTAAATTTTATAAAAATCGCTTGAATTTAGAATTATCTAAAACCCCTGAAAACTTAAAGTTGATTGACTTAACATCATCAATATTATCAAAAGAATTTAGAAAATTTTATTGTTAAAAAATACTTCTGTTAATAAATCTATAATATTTAGTTATAATCCATTGACTTGCATGGTCATTATGTGTTATAATATAACATATTTAAATAAAGGAATTAACATGATCTATATCTTAACTCGCTATTTTAGAAACACTTTTTTGATTTTTATTATTGCGCTAACGATAACATCATTAATGAATGGTAGCTTTAACACAAAGCACATTAGTAGGGCTTTAGAAACGTATGGAGTTAAAAGTTTAGTTACATCCGTTATTCGATCTCACAATAGATAGAAAGGATAAAAGCCAGATATAAATTATCTGGCTTTCTTTATTTAACTATTTTTAACCCATTGTTTATTTTTTTGGTTGTTGACAATTTAGATAATTTGTGATATAATATGTTACTGAATTAAAGAAAGATTTAGTAAAAAATTAAAACTTTTAAAAAAGAAACTATCATGACAAAAATCCAACAATTACTGATTCAAACCAATAATATTAAGTCAAGTCTTGAAGAACTTGGTGAAATGGAATTTTTTTTGACACCTAAAAAAAATACTGGATATTTTAAATTGGAAGATCATTCTTTTTATTTTTCTTGTGATGTAGAAAATGACAATGTTACGTGGCAAGAAGTCGTACGAGATAGTCATAGCAAGGAAGCCGATCAGTGGTTTAAATGTAAATCTCATCAAGTTGCTTACTTTGCAAAAACTAAATTAGATTTTGATAGGACAACCTTAAAAATTAGACACGAAAAGCTTTCTAAAAATAATCAATAAAGGTTGTGGATATTGTTTCACTTGCAACGCATGTGAAGAGTGCTTAAACGAAGATTAATTATCTTATATAAGTACTTGACATATATCAATATACTATGGTATAATATCTTACTGATTTAGAGAATAAATCAAGAAAATAAAACCCTAACTTTTCTTTGAAAGAGAAAAATAATGAAATTAAATTCAGACAAATTAGAACAATTAAACGTAGCTTTTGCAAAATTTGACGAGTTAGTTTATTCATCATGGATTGATTTATTTGAGGGGAAAACTCAACAAAAATATGACTTTGTGAATTTAGTAAAGAATCACCATGAGGAAATTTATCTTCCTGAGGTTCGATTAATTAATCAAAGTTCGTTAGATATGGAAATCAATGATGTTTTATCTTTAGAAATAGATGAGCAAGGTGAAATATTTTTATTCACCAAAGATGGAACTTCATTTCAAGTTGATGAACTTAATACTGAAGATATTTACCAATTAATTTTATTTATTAATAAACTATTTAATTAAATATTTATCATTCTTAAAATTTTTCTTTAAGTCATCAATATTGCAATCCTTATGAGATAACTCCATAAGGATTTTTTCTGTTCTATCAGGAGAAACCTCAACCAAATTATTAAATTTATCAACTATTAAAACCTTACAACCAGCATCAAGTGCTTCATTGTAATATTTAGTTGTAGATATTTCACTTAAAACATCCGCCGTTAATTCGTCATGATCAATCATTTTAATAAACCTTTTTAATCCATTTTATGTTAATATAACATATTATTAACTTTCAAAGGAAAAAGTCATGCAAAAAAATGCAGTTAAATGTATGGAAGAAGATATTAAAGTTTACCTAATTGTTAAAAGTCTGGCAAATAGTCATATATGCTTAGACCATATTCAAAACAAGTTTGCCATTAATTTAGACTATTATATATATTCTATAATTGAGGGTTTTATCACAAACATAGCAATGAATAACGATAACAGCTTTGAGTCTCTATTATCTAAAACAAAAATAACATTAAATACTGGCTATGACGAATACTATAAAGAAATAAATCCAATGCTCTACACCGAATTAGATGCTGCTCAGAACTTCATTAAAACCCAAAATGAGCAGGAACTTCAAAAGTACACTGAAAGTATTTTTGAAATTAATAAACTATTAAATAACAGTGTTGAATCCGTAAAAAAAGAATACTCTATAGCTGAATAAGTATTTAAATACATTGACTTTTTAATGTGGTCGTGATATAATATATCACTGAGTTGGAAAAGCTAACTCTTAAATTTTTTAAAAGAATCTATCATGACTAAAAATAATTTTCAATACCAAGTAACTAAAAACTCGATGATATTAAAAGATACAATTACTGGAAATGATGCAATTGATGATAGTAAACTGGTTAATGTTTCGACTAATGCAACAATGGATAAAGATTTAATTGATATTATTATTAAAAACAATAATTTTACACTCAATTATGAGATTTCACATTTTAACTTAGAAAAATTATATAAAATGATTAGTTCACATATTTTATTCGAACAAATTCTTCCTTGCAATCATATTACTGCGAAAAGAAATATTAATTTGTTTTTAGAATTAAATTACTTACAGCTTGATGAATTAATGGTCTTTTTTGCACTAAATAAATAATCAACTCCTTGACATATATCACTAAATGTGATATAATATATCTATATTTAAAACTTATTGAAAGAATTTAAAATGAATACATTAAACCTTACTACTTTAACAAATAAACTTAATCAAAATGAAGATTTTTTCTTTCTAGACTTTGTTTTTAATGAAAAGAACAATGTTATCTATGTTAAGAATGACGCAGGAAATTTTGGATTTGCTATTAGTAAATGTTTAAATAAAAATCTTAATAAAGATTTTTTATATGTTAACTTAGTTAAGTTTGAAAAAAATAATGACTATACAAAACTAATTGCCGTTGGCACTCCATCAGGAGACTTAACTAGTTTAATTAAGAATTTATTTAATGTATTTAATGATTTTTCTTTTGTTAAGTAAGGTGTTACTATGACTATTAATAAAAAATATGTTAACCTAGAGGTCGGAATTTATTGTATTTTTCCTAACGGTGATAAATCCCACGCATTTAATGGTGATTTTGATGATTTGGCAACCAGTATGGACTCTAATAGAGTTTATTTTAATAATAAAGAAGATTTAGATAAAGAGTTAGAATTAATCTCATCAAAGTTTTTTACAAATCATTTTAACACAGAAGAATTGTTAAATAATTCATTATATGTTGAACGAGACATAAATCCAAATATTTTTGCTACTTCAGAAATGAGAGCACTAATTGATGAAGCAGTTACTTACTTTGATGGTCAATATATTGAAAGTCAATTGATTTGGAAAGCATCCGCTTGGTTGGTTGATTCAGAATTTGATAATATATCAGCAGATGATCTTTCTGAGTTATTGTAATCATAAAATGGTTAGTTATTATTGACTAACCTAATTTATTTAAAGGGATAAATTATGTCATTTTGTGAAAATAGCAAGGTTATTGAAAAAACATTTGAAGTTATAAGTAAAATCAAAAAAACTATTTTACTTGTTCCTTTTTGTTTTTTATTTTATTTTTTAACTAAAGAATTAATAGATAGTCAGTTAATTAATCTAAACTCAATCAAATTGGCTTCAAAAGAAGTCGCTTTATTTATTGGTATTTTATTATTTCTTTCTTGTCTATTTTTTTTAGATGAAAAAATTCACAAATACTACATTAGAAAATATGGTGTATTTGACTTCCTCCCCGTCCTAAAGGACGAGGATTCCTGACTTTCCTTCAACAGGATTCTGTTGAAGATTATTCGCCAGTCTCTCAAGCCCGAGAGAGAGAATGTTTTGACTGGCATTCACGTCTCTGTCGTGAGTTGTGCCACAGCCATTGCATTTCCATTCTCTAATTTTCAACCCTGAAATG
>JACCDZ011979637.1_pt1 | contig 23121 bp, 16 predicted proteins | sample 7449551 | NCBI WGS metagenome assembly JACCDZ01 (sample SAMN15323452, study PRJNA562643) | freshwater metagenome | isolation source: river surface water | place: USA:Blue River Watershed | collected 2017-08-18 | reverse complement strand
TGAAAAAGTAGCGGCCTCCCCATGCCGTTGGCAAAATTGCTTTGTCAGCGAACGTGGGGGCGAACAGCATGATGGGACAGTTACCGGGAGGACAGCAGCGCCTGTTCTACTCGTTCAATCTGGAAGATCACGTCCTAGCTCTTCGCAGCAGGCCTTCAGCAGGGGCGGAGCACTTCAGGCCGCACGGAGCGATCCGGCACCTTCAGCACTACCGTATGCGCATCAGCCAGGGCAAGCACCTCGATTTGTGGTGCCCGTTCCTTGTTCTCACTCAGCAGGTGCAAGGTAAGCGCTGGCACTATTTTCGATAAATTTTGGCGCGAACTTGAGATTAGGGACATAGCCTTTCAAATGCCTGTCATATGTCAGGTTTTTAGGCGCACGCTCGGTGAGGTAGGTTTTGATGTCCTTAGATACTTGCTGTCGGCTGATACCGAAGGTCTGCATCAGCTGCCCCTTGGTTAGCCGCCCCTCCCACCAGGCGATAGTCTCTATCAGCAGATAATGCAGTGCCAGATACCAACGGATAGATGTGATCGACTGCTTCCGTTTAATTATGTCCCCTTGTGCTCGAAAACTTTACCTGTACAGGCAAACATAATAGATACGTCGCTCAAAGCTACATACCATTAACCCGCCACTCAATGACTTTGGCAAGGAGCGTTCTCAAATCGAATTGAAGGTAGCACTGCTGATTATGCTGGTACCGGTCGCGCTCACCATGTTGCTGATGTGGGGCGTATGGAAATTGGCACAGCCCGTTCAACTGGTCTGCCCCGGGCTGAGTGCACATAACGCGCTGGTACGAGTTGAGTGCCGCCTTACGCGCCGAACGGGCTCAAGCGTTGCAGTTGCAGCGTCAACTCGGCTGAATATCTCAAAGGAGTTGAAGATGAATCACTGGAGCAGCCCACGGCAACACCGGCCGCATAAATGAAGGACCGACTCGAGTACTTGCTACGGTTTGATTGACACTGAACGTTTCTGAACCTAGAGGACAGGCGCATGAAGAATCTTTTTGCAGTTATCGGTTTCATTGTTGTCGCCAAGAAGGGCTACGAACTGTACCGCGAGTACAGCGAATTGAAGCGCGGGCGGGAGGAGCGAACAGCGGGTTAGGAACGCCAGTCAGAGTGGATATTGGGACAGAACACGTCACAGTACTGACAGTTAGAGCGCCATTAGGGCTTAGCGTCAGGCCTTTATTGACACATGAACCAGGCAAGGCCAGCCCCAAAACGGATAGCACATCGCCACCCTGTTGAGTAACATCGGCGTTATTAGCTTCGAACAGCTGTTTACCAGTTGGCGACTCAGAACAAGGAAGTCTCATGCAACAAGCAAAATTATCCTGCCAGATCAGGATACGCGCGCTCAGCCAGGCCACTGTTTCCCACACATCAGTGTTAGCGCCATACGCAAGCAGACTGAGATACCTCCATAGAGGATCCTCTGCAACGCATACCTCTATATTTCAACCCTCCGACGCAATCATCGCGGTATGCAACGCGGCCTATCCATCCTTATTGATTAAGGAGTCTTGCCTTTGATCACTCCCTTTGACCCATCAAAATTTACAACGCCTAAAGCCAAGCCACTACCGGTCGTTCTCTTGCTCGATGTCAGCGGCAGCATGGGCGGTGAAAAGATTCGCAACCTCAATGATGCGGTGAGCGACATGCTTGACGTATTCCGAGGTAACGAGACCAGCGAGACCGAAATCTGGGTCGCGATCATCACGTTCGGCTCAGAGGTTAAGCTTCATCAACCTCTGGCCAGTGCCAACACTATTCAGTGGAATGCACTTTCAACGGGCGGCATGACCCCACTGGGTACCGCGCTTGAAATGGCCAAGGCGATGATTGAAGACAAGGACGTCGTGCCATCGCGCGCTTATCGTCCGACAGTGGTACTGGTCTCGGACGGTCAACCGAACGATGACTGGAAAGACGTGATGCAGAAGTTTGTAAACGAAGGTCGCTCTGCGAAATGCGATCGAATGGCCATGGCCATCGGTGCAGACGCTAACGAGTCTGTTCTCGGAGCATTCATCGCGGGCACGCAGCATCCACTTTTTTACGCAGAGAATGCCCGGCAAATGAAGGACTTCTTCAAATTCGTGACCATGTCGGTGACCATCCGCACCAGATCGCAGACACCCAACGTCATACCACCAGCGAGTTCGATCGAGATCCAGCCTGTAACCATCAAGGCACGCCAGGAACCGATAGTGGCGACTTCACCCCACACAGACGACGGAGGTTACTGGTAATGGCGCAGGCAATCGGAGATCCAGAAGAACTGGAGCGCTTTGCACATGCACTGCAGCGATTCACCGACTCGCTCAACGATAGTGTTAGCGTCTTGGATGGAGCATTCATGTCACTCGGCGACACCTGGAAAGACGAGAAGCGCTCTCAGTTTGAGGAAGAGTTCAACATGCTCGTCCAGCAACTTCATCAGTTCAATGCCAACGCGGCAGAACAGGTGCCCTACTTGATCGCGCTGGCATCGCGCCTGCGCGATTACCTTCAGAGCTGAGGACGTCGCAAGGGCAATGGCACTCGTATCCATAGGGCAAGTGGAAAATCTCGAAGATCTTGTGCGCGATCTGCATACCGTCTATGAGGCACTGGAAACGTCTTGCTGTGCACAGATTGCTCTGGCTGAGCGCAAGTCCGAAGACGCTCATAACGCCTTACAGCATAGCGAGGGCTTGCTGGATGAGGCCATACAGCAAGAACTGGAAGCCAGCCAGACCTCCGAGGACGCCCAGCAGGCCGTGGACACCGCATACGCCAGTCTCGACGCCGCCGAGAGTTCGCTGTCCAGTTGTATGGCCCAACCGCTCGACGAAGACGGGTCGAGTCCTGATTGCTCCTGGGAGCACGACTGCGCTCACCAGGCCAGGGCCGAGGTGGACCAAGCCTGCAACGCCCTGGAGCAGGCACGGGCCGACCTCGAACGGGCCATGAAGAACCGAATGGCCATGGAACATCGCCTGGAAATGACCAGGCAGGCGGCCTCGATGACTGCGCAGGCACTGGCGCAAGCGCAGCAGGAGTGCAATGCACGGCTTCTCTGCGTCAGCCAGGCCATCGATCTCGGTGTTGCACGCCTTTCAGCTGCCCAGCAAGCGCTGGAGGCCTACCTCGCAACCCATCCCGTCGCTGCTGACTTCCGTTCCTGGCTGAAGTGGGACCCGGTGAAACAGGGTGGCGTCGTCACACCGGATGTACTGCGGGATCGAATGAACCTGTCGGCGGAGCATCGGCAGATGCTCCAGGAATACCTGTACGAACGAAATCCCGAGTATCGGGCGAAGGTCGACAGGTTCCGCGAGCAATGGGTTGCCGCGAAAGGCGATGTCGAGCGCAACGGGGTCGTGCGCAAGGTCCGCATCGAGCTGTGCGGCGAATTCGGTGAGCAACTGGCTCGCCACGCCTTGGCGCCACTGGGCGGTCGCATCGAGACACAAGGACGGACGTTCGTTGGCGACAACGGCCGGTACACCAAGACTGACCTGCTGATAACCGACCTGCGCGTCCCAGTCGTACTGGGGCGTGGTCCGGGCATGGGGGCACCGGTGGGCGGTTCGCTGGCGTTGGAGGTGAAGTGCGGCAAGGCCCAGTACCTCTACGCGCAGAAGGACCACATGGTGTTCCAGGCCGAAGGACACAAGCAAGCGGATGCGCAATGCACGCTCTGCTCGCGGGACATCAAGGACCTTTCGCCCGAGAAAGAGAAAGAACTGCGCGATGCATTGCGCGAGGCGGGCTCGCCACTGATAGGCATGCTGCCGAGCAAGAACGAGATAGACCTGTCCTGTCTTGATTTCATCCGCCAGAGCCAGGAGGAACAGCCATGAAAGTGCGATTCGCCGTAGTGGAGCCTGCCATCCTTGAACAGGTCCGGGCAGGAGTGGAGCAGTTGCAGCGCGCGGTCGATACCGGCGACATGGATGACGTGGACGAGGCCACGGCACACTTGCTGGAGTTAACCGCAGGCTGCCGCTCGATCGACCTGTCCGAGGAGCGGTGGCAGAGGTTCCTGAGCGAAATCAGGCGCGAGGATCCAGACTTCGAGTCCCGATACCTGCTGCCGGGCGAGCGTTGCGCTTCGTTGCTTCCAGGCATCTCCACTGATGCGTATGTCCTGGAAATCCCCATGGACGATGAGTCGGGGGAAGTCGATGTTTGAAGATGTCATAGGGCTGATGGCGGCCTGCGCAAACAGATTCAACGCTGGGGTGCGGGATGGATTCGGTACATCCATCGCCTACGAAGTGCTCTCCCCGATCCAGGAGCACATCGCCCGTCTGCGCAGTTTCAGCGAAGAATACCAGCGTCAGGTCACCGTCATCGACAGCATCCTCAAGGAAGCGCAAGACATCGGAGCTTCACGTGGTGAGCTTGATATATGAAGGGAACATCAGAGCATCCTGGCCAGATCGTATCCAGGGTCATGCAAGCCATCGCCGACTATCAGGAAGGCTTGGCACGCATCGACCGTGAGTTCGATACCGCCGCGACCAGAAGGGAGCAAACCCTTAAGGGTCTGCGCAAAGACATGCAAACGCCCCTGGCTGCCTCGACGGAAGAGGCCTTGCGGCGGCTGGCAGATGAAGAACGACAGACGAACGCCAGCCGCGCCCAACGGACAACGGCCTGGCGATCGGCGTTCGTGCAGCAATGGCAAGGTATCGCCACGGACGCGATGCGCTCGGTTGAGCGACTTCGCCGCCTACAGCCCGCGTTGACTGATCTGGCCCCTACGACACCGTGGGCAGTCACGGAAATGCCTCCGCGCCTGTATCTCGGATCCTGGCAGTTGGACTTCGAGGATCTCTGCTGTTCGACGCCAAACGCCATTCCCTTTCCACTCTCCAGCGCCCTGGCGTTTTCCCGAAACCACACGGGCCATACGCAGTGGGTGTTCGGCCTGTTGCTGCGCTTACTCTCTGCCCTGCCCCCGGGGCAGTTGGAGTTGACGATCATCGATCCGCTGCGACTGGGACAATCGGTCGAGCCGTTCCTGCCCCTACTTAAGGTCGAGCAACTGGTACCGGCACAGCGGGTACTAACGCGCGCGGACGAGATCGAGTCTGCGGTCGGCCGGCTGACGGATGACATCGAGGAACTGCTCCAGCACCGATTCAATGACGAGTCCATGAACTGGTCAACGTACAACGCGAAGAACTCCGACTGCCGTCTTGCGTACAAGGTGCTGCTGCTGTTCGATGCGCCGGAGCAACTGTCCGAGAAAAGCCTTTGGTTCCTCCAGCGATTGTGCGAGAACGGCCCGCGCTGTGGCGTCCTCCCGATCATCGCGATCGACGAGCAACGCTTGCAGGACCAGCGCTACGAGAAATTCCGCGCCACAGCAGGACAGGCGATCGCAGCGTTCGACGAACTATTCGTTCCTCCGCCTGTCGTGCGCAACGGCCTTTCATTGAGTTACAAGTCCGAGCAATGGCCCAGGCAGGGAGAGCTTGGCACCTATCTTTCGGCGCTCGCCGAAGAGTACGCCCGGCAGGCGCGCTTCAGCCGATCAATGAAGGATCTCTGGTCCAGTTTCTCCAAGAGCGCCACCACCTGCGCAGGCTTCGACATCCCGATCGGCTGGACGGCTGCCGGCGCGCCCGTTTCCTTCGCCCTAGGTGCCACGACGTCCGAACACCATGCACTGCTTGCCGGCAAGACCGGGTCAGGCAAGTCGAACCTGTTGCACGTCCTTATCCACTCCCTGTGCCAGTGCTATTCACCGGCGGAAGTCGACCTTTACCTGCTGGATTACAAGGAATCGACGGAATTCAACATCTATGCCGACCCGCCCCTTCCCCATGCACGACTGGTCGCCACGGAAAGCGACCCCGAATACGGCGTCACAGTCCTCCGCCACCTAGTGGGTGAACTGCAGAGGCGCGGACAGGCGTTCAAGGAAAACAAGGTCTCCGACTACGCAAAATTCCGTGCCAGCACAGGTGAGCCGCTACCCAGGATCCTCTTGGTCATCGACGAGTTCCAGGTGCTTTTCGCCGGCACACGCCCGGTAGCGGAAGCGGCAGAACAACTCCTGTCGCAACTGCTGAAGCAGGGGCGCTCATTCGGCATTCATGTGCTGCTCGCGACGCAGACCCTCAAGGGCATCAACGCCATGTCCCTGGGCAGCATAATCACCCAACTGGGCTGCCGCATCGCCCTGGCCTGCGGCCAGGAAGACTCGGCGATGATCCTCGGCTCGAACAACTGGGCTGCAGCGGAACTGCAGAGCCCGCCCGAAGGCATCATCAATAATGCCAACGGTGCGAGGTCCGGCAACGTGAAGTTCCTGATACCACTGGCAGACAGCGACACTTGCCGCGAACACATCAGCACGCTAGTGCAGAACGCAGCACACCAGGGCATGACGGACAAGACCAGGATCTTCGATGGCGCCCACCTGCCTGAACCGCCTTGCGCCACTACCTACCAGAACGTCTGCTCAGGGGACGGCGCCCTGCTCCTCGGGCAACAACTGACGTTCGACGCCGACATGCTCACGGTTCCGCTCATCCAGCGCCCGGCCTTCAATGTCCTGTTCAGCGGCTACAACGATGCCATCCACGACGGCTTGCTCAACGCAACGCTGTCCAGCCTGGTGGCATCCAGCCGTTTCGACGAAATCATCTTCTTCAACGCCCGCGGTGTCACCGCGAAAGGCGAATACACCTCAGGGACGCGTGAGCCCAGCGGTCCCGTGCAAGTGTTCGACGACATCGCGACACTCCCGTTGCAATCGATAGCCGATGCCATCGGTAGTCGCCGCATTGCCTTGATCATCGACGGTCTCGATTCGGAAAGACTGCTGCACCCACCGACCGCATACAGGCCCTCAAAGCCGGGTGAAGCACCCTCGCCCGGCGATCTGCTCAAGCGCATTGCTGAAGATGGCCCGCGCCAGGGGGTGTTCGTGTTCGCCTTCGTCGAACGCTGGCAGCGCTGCGCATCTACCTGCAAGGACCTTCTTTCGTGCTTCGAACTGCGCCTGGGGTATTGCATGAGTGAAGACGACGCCGGATCGATGGTCTCCAGCGGCATCGGTAAGTTCAAAGGTCTCGAAAAGCCCAACCGGGCCGTTCTGGTGAACCGAATGACCAGTGAAACGATCTGGTTCCGCCCCTACGTCGCCAAGAGTTCCTTATGAAGAAGTTTCTACTCACCTGGTATGGCATCACGGACTTTCGCGCGTCGCTGGGATTCGAAAGCGCGGAAGGCCCGATCGCCGCAGCGCTGGCGGCAGAGGACTATAGCGAAATCGTCATTCTTGGCTACACGCGAAACGACCTCCAGGATCACGTGTCGACACCCACCTGCGCAGACTTGGCGACACGGCTGGCGGCGATCCATGCTGCCAACCAGCAACAGGATCGCGGCGTTACCAACGATTTCGTCTCTACTTTCGCCAATACGCCTGCCGCCCACGCGCACTTCGCCCGTTGGCTTGAGGCGCAACTGCCAAGGTTCGGCAGGCAGGCGCGCATTTCGCTGAAGAGCGAAACGCTCCGCGAGCTGAACGACTCCGAAGGCATCTACGCCTGTGCCATGCGCGCCCTGGATTTCGTCGCCAAGGCCGTCGGCGAGAAACTCGTGACGCTGTACCTGAGCCCTGGCACGCCGGTCATGGCGTTCATGTGGGCACTGGCGGCCCTGGCCCATCCTCACCTGAAGAAACGCCTCATCGTCTCGCCCGTTGTCGGCAAACCGCCGGAAGCCATTACCCTGCCCGCCGAATGGCTGGAGCGCCACGGCGTCAGCCAGGCGGCGATCGGTAATGCCCACGAAGGGTTCGCCGTGACCTATCATCTTTTCGGCGAGCAACGCATGCCAGCGCTGCTGGGCATCCGCCAGTTCGCCTCGGACCGACATGTGTTTGTGAACTCCAAGGACTTCCCGGCGACCTGCATGGGCGCGTTCATCCAGGGAGCGGACTTCGACGAACTCCCGGTCGACCCGTGGGACGCCAAGGACGTGCAGGAAAGGATCATCGCCCACGCCAGAACCTTGCCGCCTGGCGCGCGTATCGGCGTGAACCTTACCGGCGGCACCAAGCTGATGTTCACGGGTGCGCTCTCCGCAGCCCGCGCACTGGGTGCCGTGCCCTTCTACTTCGACAGCCGCAACCAGCGCGTGACCTATGTCGACAGCCTGCGTCGGGAGACCATCCGGCCCATCGACTCGATTGAAACCTTCCTGCTGCTCAATGGCGATGGGCTGAAAGTGTCGACCGTCGATCCCCAGGACGAGCTATCGGCGGACCGGCGCCGCCTGACCAAGACACTGTGGAAATACCGGAGCAAGATCGCTGACGCCTACCCCGCCTTGTGCAGATACAACAACGAACACGAAAGAAGCCTGCAAAGAGGTGAGCCACTGATACCATTTCGCATCGAATGCCACGGGTTCGTATTCACCCTCACTCGGGAAGCCGAGGCATCGGTTGTCGGCAACGGCCTGAACCTGCACTTCAAGCACTGGGCGGGCTTCGCCAAATACATGTCCGGTGGCTGGTTCGAAGAGTTCGTCTATCTGCAATGCAAACCCTACGAGGAGCGCGGCGTCATCCGGGACCTGCGAATCAACCTCACCCTGCAACTCAACCAGGACGGTTCATTCCATAGCGACGTGCAACACAACGAGCTCGACGTCACCTTCACCGACGGGCATTCGCTCTACATCGTCGAGTGCAAGGCGGGCAAGGTCACGCAGGAGCAAGTGATGAAACTGCAGAACCTAGTCCGCTTCTATGGTGGGGTCGAAGGTCGCGGCATCGTCGCCTGCTGCTTCCCCCCAAGGTCGGACTCGGTGCGCAAAAAAATCAGCGACGCGAAGCTGGCACTTTGTTGCGGCGGCTCCTTCTTGGAACAACTCGATAGTTTGATGAGCGGGATCGCCGCCCGCGCCAGGCTGGCCAGGGAGCCGGCATGATGCTCTTCCTGGTGTGCGACACCTCCGGCAGCATGAGCGAGGGAGGCAAGCCATTCATCACGAGGACGGCGGTCACGACCATCGCCCAGTGGATACATATGGCCGTCGGAGGGGTACAGATCAGGCTTTTCGCCTGGGGAAGCGAAGCCGTCTTCAGCGACTGGACCATAACCGACGACTACCCGGAACACATGCTGGTGTGCCGCGGCACCTCCAGCGCGACCGCCCTGACCCGTCTGCTGAGTGATTCACCGGACGGAAAAATACTGCTGCTGACCGACGGTTTCTGGTCCAGCACCGAGGCCCGGCATCTGAAACAGTGGCGGGCGCGGCTTCCCGACGACTCGGTACGCATTATCAAGATCGGTGCGGACGCCAATCCGCAGCTCAAGGGTCCGGACGTTTTCCTTGCCGAGGACCTATTCGCAGCGCTGGACGAATGGCTGGCAGCGCCCTCGGCATGACGTTGTGGAAAAGCTTCGGCGCCAGCGTTCCAGGCCCCGCGCACCTGGCTGCCGGCCTCCCCAACCAGGACGCATGGGCAGCCTTCCACCGCGACGGGGGAGACGGCATCGTGGTTTCCGACGGCCTCGGCTCGAAGCCGTTTTCCAGTTTCGGCAGCAAGGCGGCCTGCCAGGCTGTAGCACAGGCTTGCCGCTCCCGCACCGAAGCCGACCCGGCGTCCCTGCTGCAACGCATTAAGTCGAACTGGCTGTCTCTTGTCGCGCCACTCGAACCCCGTGATTGCGCAGCCACATGCCTGTTCGCCTTCCGGGCAGGAAACGGCGTGATCCACTTGGGAATGCTGGGCGATGGCCTGGTCGCAGCAATCAGGTCGGATGGTTCGGTGATATCCCTAGCGGACGACAAGTCGCAAGGCTTTTCCAACATCACGGAGGCACTTTCTTACCGCGTGTCCGACCGGGACTGGCAGGTCGCCTCGCTGCCGGAACGAGACTGCCTGGCCATCCTACTTTGCTCCGACGGCGTGGCGGACGACTTGGAGGACATCCCCGGCTTTGTGACCGGTGTGATCGAAGCTCATCTTTCGCTGGCCACCATCACTGCCAACCAGCGCCTTCAAGCGATGCTCGAAAACTGGCCCACCCCAAAGCACAGCGACGACAAGACCATCGCCTGCCTGTGTCGCGAGGAGATTCCCCATGGACAAGACTGAATGGATACCGCCGCTGTGCGACGAATACGGCAATCAGCATGAGCTTGCCGATGAGCTCGCCAGGGGTGGGCAAGGCGTCGTATTTCGCACGAAGGATGCGGACCTGGCCATCAAGCAACCGCTCAACTCCCAGGGTGAGCCGGACACCAACAGCAACCTGCGCCACCGCTTCCAAAACATCCGCTTGCTGCCTTTGCCACCGCGCATTCCACTGTCGTTGCCCCTGGCCATCCTGCGGGATCGCCCCGGGTACGTGATGCGCCTACTCAACGACATGACGCCCTTCAGCGTCTTCGATCTCGACGGCAAAACGAAAAAGGCCCTCGAAGAGCAGCAGATCACCCTTCCTGGATGGCTGGCTGGCGTCCCCGACAACGACATGGCGTTGCGCCTTTTCCATTACGCTTGCACGGGCTCGACCCGCCGCCGCCTATTCGCGCTGGCGGAGTGCGCCGCCATCCTAGCCCGCCTGCACTGCTCGGGAATGGTCTACGGCGACATTTCCAGCAACAACGCCTTCATCGGCACGCAGTCGAACGATGTCTGGCTCATTGATGCGGACAACCTGCGACTTGAAATGGCCAGTGGAGGCATCTCGGTCTACACGCCGGCCTATGGCGCGCCGGAAGTAGTGCGGGGCACCGATACCTCGCGCCCACGCTCTGACTGCTGGGCATTTGCGGTCATGGCCTTCAAGACCCTTGCCCTCTGCCATCCGTTCATCGGCAAGACAGTGCTCCAACCCGAGGAAGATGACAACGGCTGGGACTCCGAGCCAGAGGCCGATGACCAGACCGCTGACCTGGATGAACAGGCGTACGCGGGTTATCTGCCATTTATCGATGACGCGGAGGACGATTCCAACGCCGGAGTTGGAGGACTGCCGCGTGAGCTGGTCGCCACGCCCGGGCTTCGCCGGCTCTTCCAGGAAACCTTCGGGGCCGGAAGACTACAGCCGCATCGCCGGCCAACCATGGCCTTCTGGGCGCTAGAACTGAAAAAGGCGTTCGACCGCTCGCTGCACTGTGATGCCTGCACGATGAGCTACCTGGCCGACGAACACACCCACTGCCCTTATTGCAGCGCCCCCCGTGCACCGTTCGCCCGCGCCCAGACTTCGCGGGGTGAGATCGTAATTCCCGCCAGCACCCGGCATTTCGCCCTGCCGCACCGTCTTTTCCATCCTTTCTCGTTCGAGCATAACGAGACGCAGGTGTACGAAGTTGACCTCGACTTCAGCACCAGGACGGCGCGTCCTGTTCGAGGCACTCCTGCTTTCCCCGACAGCTTGACCTTCACCTTCGAGGCGGGCGTGCAATGAAATTCCAAGACATACCGGCCGATATCCTTACCATCCGCGTCCGACCGGCTGACCACTGTTCGGCAGACTGGCGCGACCAGGCCGTCTACTCGATCGAGAACGATCCCTCGCGTCCCAATGAGTTCGAGCTGCGTCTCAAGGACGCAATGATCGCAGTGCAGACCATCATAACGATCGATACCCGGCGGCTGAACGCAGAACTCGCCATTGGCCGTGCGTTGCTCGCGCAACTGGCCAATCGTGCTGCCGACGGAAGCATGGAACTGCAGATCGCCTTTTTCTCCGGCCCGTGCCTGGAGATGGGTGAACTGGAAATCGGCGTGGACGACTATGTCGAACAGGCAATGGCAAGCCTCGAGCGCCGCAGGAACGGACCCAAGGGTGACCAGCTCTATAAGCTGCTGGAGCGCCATTTCTGCTTTCGACAAGGCGACAGCGACTTCTTTTTCCTGACCGCAGGTCCGGCCATCGACGAAATGCTCAAGCCCGACCCCGTCCAGGAAGAGAAAGCAGCAGGCGGTGACGACACCGACCTGGCGTCGGCCCCGGAATCGCAAGCCGGCCGGGACGCAACGCCCGGCGACGTACAGCCCGCTCGACGCGAGCAACCAACCCGCAGCAACTCGTTCTGCATCAACGGGGATGGATTGCGCTTCGTTGCGACAGAGACGCCGTTACCCCAAGGCAAATCGATTTTCCTCACCACGCGCTTGACCAAGGCCCGCAAGCACCCGGACCGCGCGCTACGTCTGGTCAGAGGCAAGCTTCACTTCGCTGACTGGAGCCGAACCGGACATATCCGGCTCCTTGCCAAAGCCCAAATGACAGCCTTGACGCAGACACATGTCAGTTACTTGAGAAAATGGGACGAGTTCGGCGACCTCGAAGGCGAACTGCTGCTGGAGAAGGCACGTCAGGTGGGGGTATTGCACGTTGCCGGAGCCGTCGAGAACAGAGACGGAACCGTGGCCGTACGCGTGACCCAGGCCTCCGAGGCCGCACTCAAAGCCCTGGATAAAGGCCAGGTCGGCGAACTCCGGTCGGTCGAGGAGCTCCCGGACTATCTGCTCGACCCCACCCTGCTCTTCAAAGACTTCACCAGCGGCATCGAGCGCTCTGCGGAAAATCCCCCCTCTTCACCCCAGGATGAACCACAAGCCAACCCCAAGCATTACGAGGTGGTCGAGTTCGACAAGGCATCGAACACGCTCAAGCTGAAGACTGAACGGCTTCCAGAAAAGTCGGGCATGCTCATTCTTTCACTCGCAGGCGAAGTTGCCCAGATCAAGCGCCGCCTGGTGGCGCGCCGGTTGATTCTCGAAGGCCGGGCAGCCAATCCCCAGCTCGGACCGCTGATCGAGGAAAAAGGCGTCATTACCCAGACTCGCAGGCCGTCACCTGTGGAGCCGCTGACGGCGTTCGTCCTGAACAAGGTCTTCAAGAGCACGCCCACGCCAAAACAGCTAGATGCCATCAGCTGTGCCTTGGAAACACCGGACATTGCCCTTATCCAGGGACCTCCCGGAACTGGCAAGACCACAGTCATCGCTGCCATTCTCGAGCGTTTGAACGAAATGGCGGACAAGCGTGGCGCCACCATAAAGGGCCAGGTGCTGCTGACAGGGTTCCAGCACGACGCGGTCGAGAACATGATCGAACGCCTGTCGCTCAACAGCCTCCCCGTACCAAAATTCGGCAAGCGCACCAATGCAGCTACGGATAACACCAGCTTCTTCGAGGAACAGCTCGATGGTTGGTGTGCAAAACTCGCTACCGAATTGCGTGAACGAAACCCGCAGATCGCCGAAATCGAGCAAGAAACGGAAATCAGGCACCTGTACCTGCAATACATCCAGACGCCGACACGGGTACTCGGCGCCCGCCTTGCGGGTCGGATCGCTGCGCTCGGCATTGTGGTCCTGGGCGAGGAGCGGGTACGTCAGGCCGAGAACCTGCAGAAGAAATTGTGCTTGGAAGAAAAGCTCAATGACGCCAACCACCAGTGGCTCGACGTCGTGCGTCGCCTTCGCTGCCAGCCTGAAAGCTTTGCCGACGACGGTCCCGAACGCGCTGCCGACGCGCTGGCCGATCTCTCCGATGTGCTGGACAGCGAGGACCTTGCGCTGCTGGACGATGCCAGCCTGTGGCGCAACGAAAATGGCCTCCCGCCTTTCCTGCAGCGATTGGTAGCACTGAAGAAGAAGCTGCTGACCCGCTTCAGCGCACCTCCGGTTTTTCGCATCGAAAAAACCAATGACGAGATCGTCGCCTTGGCAGGCTTCGCAATCGAGCAGATCAAGCTCAAGGGATACTCGGGCCGCGACAGGAAATCCGCCGCGCTGGCCGAGTTTCTCGCCCAGCTCGATAACAATCCTCGCGCCATGCTGGAGGCTGTATCCGACTACAGCTTCGCTTTCGCCGCGACGTGCCAGCAAAGCGTCAACCGAAGCATGCAATTCCAGAAGGGCATTCGGGGGGGCGACACCAACCTGAACCAGCAGCAATTGGAGTACGAGTATGTGATCGTCGACGAAGCCGCACGCGTCTCGCCACGTGACCTGATGGTGCCGATGGCACAGGGCAGGCGCATCATACTGGTCGGCGACCACCGCCAGTTGCCGCATATTATAGATGACGAGGTCGCACGCCGGATGGAAGACGGCGAAAACGGCCTGTCGGAAACCGATTGGCTAAAAAAATCGATGTTCCACTACCTGTTCTCGGAGCGCCTGAAGACCCTGGAGGAAGGCGACAAAATCACTCGTCGGGTCACGCTGGACAGGCAATACCGCATGCATGAGCTGCTGGGCGACTTCATCAGCCGCAATTTCTACGAGCGCTTCGACCCTTCCGAGAAGTTCAACTCCGGAAGGCCTCCAAGCGATTTTGCCCACGCCCTCCCCGACACCGGAGGCAAACCCGCCGCGTGGCTGGCGGTGCCCGTGGAGAAAGGCAAACACCGACGCAGCGGAACCAGCTGGGTTCGCCAGATCGAGGCCACTTTGATCGTCCGCCAGCTACTCGCATGGATGAATTGCGAGGCTGGCAAGGACCTGACCTTCGGGGTGATTTCCTTCTACAAGGCGCAAGCCGAATACATCAGGCAGCAGCTCGGCACACTCGGTGACAATGACAAGCGACTGCGTATCGGTACGGTGGACTCGTTCCAGGGCATGGAGTTCGACGTGGTCTTCCTGTCGACGGTGAGGACCGTGCCACAGCCGTGGAAATCCGCAACCGATGACCGCGAGAAACAGGCGCAATCACTATTCGGTCACCTTTGCCTGTACAACCGCCTGAATGTCTCGATGAGCCGCCAGAAGAAACTGCTGGTGGTAGTCGGCGACCCGGGCCTGCTGGAAGGCGACCTTGCAGCCGAGTTCATTCCCGGGCTCGTTGACTTCCATAAGCTCTGCCGTGAACAAGGAGTCGTGCTGGAATGTTGAAACTTCTGGATTACGGCACCCCTGACCCCTTCGGGGCAACCGTCGGCCGACGCCGTAATCTGTCCTGGCCCGTCGACGCCTACCGGATCACCCTGCCCAAGCCTGACGAAGACGGCCTGAGCCTCAACCCGTTCGAGCAGGTCATCCTCAGCCTGCTCGCCCTTGGAAAGATGACCTCACAGGCACTGGCCGAGGAAACCTGCATTCCGCGCGACCTGGTCGAAAGCATCCTGTTGCGTCTTCGGGACAGAGGGTTGATCGACGATTTCAACGGCGTCCTTGAAGCATCCGGCAGCAACGCCGCAAGCGAAGCCTGCTCTACGGCATTCGTGACCGCGCTGCTGTTTCGCGAGCTCGTCAGCGGGCAGGTCCTGCCCTTCATGCAACTGCTGGAACACCAACCGTTACGCATGAAGGAACAGAAGCAGGCCGCTTACAAGATTCGCGCTCTCGCTGCCGGGCAAATGCCGCCCACTCAGCGGGATGTGATCAAGGTGACGCGAGCGATGCAAAGAAGGGCCGCGGAGTTCGGGAAAGCGGAGCGAACGCCTGCACTGCACAAGATCATGATCGTAGAGCAGCCGGAACGGTATTACCTGGACTGCCCTATCGCCATTCAGAAAAGCGACGGCGAATTCCGTATCGCAGATCCCTTCGGCAACGGGTTTTCACTGGTACTGGAACGGGCATTCGAACAATTGCTCGAACAGGATGAATACGCAACGGAGTGGCTGGGCAAGTGGAAAGCCTCACTTAGCCAGCCGCGCTCGCCATCCCAGGATCCCCGTAATAAAGAGCCGTTCGACACGCCTGCCAACCAGCAGCGATACCCCAAGCTCATCAGCAACTTGCGGCTGCTGCCGAACGCCGCGTTCCGCTCGATCACCCAGCTCTATGCCGCCGTGGAGTGGTCATTGTTCTACGCCTGTGCCAAGCGCCCCTTCGAAGGTGATATCGAGCGCTTGAGATTCACCCCGCAGGCGGAGCATGCGCAGTTGCTCGGTCGGGCGGCCAGCGAGGTCGGGCTGTTACCACCGGGATCCGGTTTCAGGCCTGTTCGGGAGGGCAAGCTGCGGGACTTCCAGGAGGGAAAGGCACAGCTGGAAACGGTGCTTGCCTTGAGCATCCTTCGCGCGCAGCTCGATGGTTCTCACCCCTTGCGACGCCTGGCTGCGCGCGATCCTGCACTGATCAGCCGCCTACTCGATATCAAGAAGGCGCGTGACGAAAAGGGACATGGCAAAGGCAGTGCCGACGCCCCAGAATCGGAGTTGCTGGCAGAACCGCTGGTGCGCGAGTTCATCGAGATCATGCTGCAGGAAGTGACCTTCACCCGCGAGCCGACCGCCAGCAGCAACCCTGACGCCTACGCGGACGTGTTACTGGATGCCCGCGCGAGCATCCAGGACGAGTTTGGCTTCGGCGCATTCAACCGCCTCGGGACGAACGTGAAGGAGCGGCTCGTCCATGCCGAACGGGCCTTCCTGTCCTGCCAGGAGGGAGACGATGCCCTAGCGTTCGTCCGCGACCTCTATGCCGCAATGCAGTCCGTCCTCGAGCTGTCGCTGAACCGTTGGCTGCCACCGGACATAGCAGATGCAATACTGATTGAGGCAGCTCAAGACAGGGCCATCGGGTCCGGCTTGTGCCATCGGCTGCCGCCAAGCCTGCGCACCGTCAGGGCTTCGGCTGTACGCCAGACGCTGCAAGGCAGCGGCCAGTCGCTCGGAGCCTGCATGATCGCCTTCCTGCTGAAGGCTGACGAGCTGGTCCTCAAGTCGATCGCGGCGATCCAACCGTCCTTCGTCGACGATGTAGCCGCGCTCATCGCCAGACGCGGACACGGTAATGAGCCACTGCCATTAGCAAGCACAGATGTCGCGAAGCTGCGCAAGGCATCGTACAAAATCATCAAAGCATTGATCGAGGTTTAGGAAATGGAGCACTCCGACAATAGGGAAGACGTCACAAAGCAGGATGCCGCCGCGCAACTGCTGCGCGACACCGAGATCGCGCTCCCCGAGGCTATCGCCAAGGGCCAGCACGCCGTGGAGGAAGAAAAACAGCGGATAGCTGCCGAGCGCGAGGCCCTCGCCAGAAAAGCCGCCGAACTCAGCCGGCGCGAAGATCAGCTCAAGTTCGCCGAACAGCAACGCGCAGCGGACCATGACGAGAAGCGCGCCGCCTTGAATGCGGAGTTGCGCCAGAAACGCGCCGAGGGCGAGCGCCGGATTTCAGAAATCCGGGAGCAGCAGCTATCGGCTCTGGAAGAAGAGCTTGCCAATCTCAGGTCCAGGCGCCTGTCAGAAGTATCTGCAGCCGGCGACGCCGAGCGCGAGCGCATCCGCGACGAATTGAGCAGGCAGCGTGAGGCCTGGACGAAACAACAGGACGACGCTCGCGCACGACTGGATGCAGAACTGTCCGAGCTGGCTAAACAGAAGGGGGCATTGTGCGCCTTGCAGAGCGAAGTACACGGGCGTGCGATGGAACTGGAAGCCGCCGAGCGCAACCTGGAACGCAAGGAACAGCGGCTCGAACAGCAAGCCAGGCGGCGTAGTGAACAATTCGCCGATGAGCTCGAGAGCAACCTAGAGGAAGCGCGCAGATCACTGGAAATGCAGAAGCAGTCCTGTATCGAGGACAACCGGCGCCTGCGTGAAACCCTTGCCATACAGGCCGACCTGCTGGGCGTCTTCGAGCACTTGAAGCTCCAACTCGGAGGGAAAGACCCGTCCGAGATCCTGCGTGACCTGAACAGTCAGACCGATGAACTGAAGCGCCTGCGTGAGGAGCTCGCCAACCGGCCCACCGAGGAAATGCGCAAGCGAACCCTCGAACTCGAAACCGAAATAAGGTCCCACAAGGCCCGGGCGGATGAACTTGCCCGACAGATCGCGAACAATGACACCGCCGTTGCGGAGGTTGGCCAGCTACGCCGGAAGAACTCCGAGCTCTCCGCGGAAAACCAGTCCTTGATGCAGAAAGCCTCGATCTTCGAGGGCGCAGCAAACGAAGCACAAGTCGAACTCAACCGTCTCCGTGCCGCCTATGAACGCCCTGCCGAGGTCGAGGCACGGCACAAGGAAATCGAACGGCCGCATTTCGCCGTGGATCGTGCAACGTTGCCGGTGAAGGCGGAGATCGACGAGCTGACCTGGCTCAAGGGTATCGGCAATGCGTGCAGAAACTATGGCCTAAGTTTCAACACACGGATCCTCAACGCCTTCCACACGGCGCTCAAGACCGCCGAGTGGTCGCCCCTGACCGTGCTCTCGGGCGTCTCCGGCACCGGCAAGTCCGAACTGCCCCGCCTGTACGCCCACTTCGGCGGCATTTTCTTCGAGCCGCTGTCGGTCCAGCCGAACTGGGACTCGCAGGAGTCCATGCTCGGCTTCTTCAACTCGATCGACAACAAGTTCGACGCCCAACCGATACTGAACTTCCTCGCGCAGAGCCAGAAGCCCTGGAGCGAGGACTACCCCGGCTTGTCCGAGGCTATGTGCCTAGTCCTGCTCGACGAGATGAACCTTGCCCATCCGGAGCTGTACTTTGCCGAGTTCCTGAGCAAGCTCGAGCTGCGCCGTGGCAGGAAGGGCAACGACGTGCCCTGGCTGCCAGTGAAGGTCGGGGCAGGCATGCCAGCCTACAAACTGCCGCTGGGCCGGAATGTGCTGTGGACAGGAACGATGAACCAGGATGAAACCACCAAGTCTCTTTCCGACAAGGTTCTGGACCGCTCCATCATCGTAAATTTCCCGCGGCCGACCGAATTGAAACGCCGCCTGAAATTGCTGCCGCTCGATGACCGGAATCGCGGCCCGGCGCTGCACAAAGCCGCCTGGCAAAGCTGGCTGGCAGAAGGCAGCAGCTTCTCGGAAGACGAAGTCAAGCCGTACATGGCCTTCATCGAGGCGTTGAATGGGGCACTATCCGTGTCTGGTCGGGCACTTGGCCATCGGGTATGGCAATCCATCGAGTACTACATGGCCAACTACCCGGAGGTCCGGGCGGCCAAGAATGACAAGTCCCCATCCCGACTTGCCGACGCGATGCATACTGCGTTCGAAGACCAGTTGGTACAGAAGGTCATGCCCAAGCTGCGTGGCATCGACACTCGCGGCAAGAGCAAGACGGAGTGCCTCGACAAGATCCGTAACCAACTGGTCAATGGCATCGATGGCCGTCCCTTCAACCTCACCGAGGACTTCGATATAGCCTGCGAACTGGGCTACGGCCAGTTCATCTGGCAATCGGCGAACTATCTCAACGCATCTGATTCGCTAACGGTGGTGGAACACGACGCCCACCCCGCCATTCCGACCTCAAACACTCTGGAAGAACCGCCATCCCTGTTCAACACAGGCCTGACGGATCCGGACGAGCGCCGCAGGGTCTGGAACCTGAAGTCCCCGGAGAAACGAAACGAATTGCGCAGGACGCTGGAGGAAAACGCCAGGAAAGGGAGAATCATCGGCCATGACCAGTGAACGCCTGTCGAGCTTTGACTCCGTAAGCCGCAACGTGGCGCAAGACAGCGCCGCCACCTGCGAGGTTCTCGAGCAGTCAGACTGGTTCTGCCATGCCGTCGACTTCGACCCCAGGAGCGGGCAGGCGCTGCCGCAATCACTGTCGGTATTTCTGGCCAGGATCGCCGGATACTCGCCGCCCGAAGCAGGATCCCCGTGCCGCGACCGCCTCTGGCGCATCACCGAACATTGCCGCGCGGCGGTAGATCGGCTTGTCCGCGGCCTCAACGAGGCACCTCGCCGGGAGCAAGCGTTACTGCCCGCCCATGCGGTGCGCGAACTCGATGCCACCAGTTTCATCAAGCTGAGCAATCGCCCCGGACGCAACCTGCGAGAAAAGCTCGCAGGCAACCCCTATCTGCAAGGTGTTCGGCGGTTCCAGTCCGTCGACCTGCCGGAGAACCGCCTGTTCAAGGCATGCATGGTGCGTCTCGCGCAACACTTGGAGCTGTGCGGCAAGCGCCATGATCGACACGACGACCTGCTGTTGACGATCCTGTCTTGGCTGCGCTCCGGAGAAGCGCGGGAAATCGGGAGCTGGGAGAACCTACCGCCCAACAACACGCTTTTGTCACATCGCGATTACCGACGGGTATGGGACGCCTGGCGTTGGCTGCAGACCCTGGAGGATGACACCGCTCGCGACCTGTCCGTGGTCCACGCGCGTCGCCAGACCCGGCATCGCTGGATCACCTACAGCCGGATATGGAGCGAGGGCCGTCACTGCCTAGCGGACATGCCGGTTTTCTTCGACTTCGATACCTTCGGAATCCGCCCCTGGTTCAACAGCGTCGCGATGCAGTCAGTACCTGAAAAGATCAAGCGCGACGCCAGTGTCGAAATCCATACACCGGTTTGCGTCGATCTGGCGACCTCAACCCCTCGCTATGCCGCGGGGAAAACAGCCAGGCACCTGCCAGGTTCTTTTGCATGGCAACAATGGCAAGGCGAAGATACCGAGGTAGCACTCGACCTGTTTACCTCAGATGCGATCTATCGGCATCCAGAGGTGACGACCCTGTTCCCGTCGGACCTGTTCTTCTCCCAGGCCGCGTCCGAGCACCTGGATCGTGCTGCACGCGCCTTCACCGGCAGGCTGCATGAGTCGTTCAGGCACGACACGCTGATCTGGCTTGTGCCCGATGTCCTCAATGATTTCGAAATTGATGTCGCCCGACGTAATCTCAATGCTCGCTTCCGGGACGCGGTGCCCCTGCCCCGCAGTATTGCTGCCGCTATTCAACGCGTGGACTACTCGAAAGTAAGCGCTGGCTTTCCGATAATAGTGATCGACAACGTCGGCGGCACGACCTGCGTCACGAGACTGGTCGCCAGGTTCGATCCGGCGCTCAAGGACAAGCTCCCGGAAACGAGAGGTTTCTACTGGGAGCGGCATCCTCCGGTGATCCTTTCGGACGCCCCTGCGCAGGAGTCAGAACCCGGCTGCGCCATCACCTCCATCGACGACCAAGATCAATGGCATCCGCCGGCTGTCCCGGCTACGCCAGCCTCCCTCGATACCTCGATGCTGAAACAGGATCCACGCATCGGCGGCTTCGCCTTCTCCATCACCGTGACGGACAGCCCGGTATTCGGAGGCCTTCATTTTCATGCGCTGCAACAGCGTGCTGGAGAGATCCCCCTGTGGCGCGACCAGATACCTGAACTGACGATCAAGGCACTCAAGGACGGACGTCAGCAGCGCTTCCAGCTTGTATCCCGTGGCACGACGGTCACTCCGATCCGTGGCAGACCGGTCAGCATCGAGGTAAAGGAAGATTTCACCCTCCCGGCGAAGAGACCGTTTTACCAGTTCCCGCTCTTCATTGGCGACAGCAGCGAAAACCTTGGCTACTCGGCCCGCCTGGATTCTTCCGCGTTTCCATTGGAGGAAAGTGTCGACTGTGCGCTCCACCTGACCTTCGAATACGGAGCCGACGATCCCTATCAACTGACGTTCATCCCGCGCAATGGCGCCTTCGCACACGTGCGAGCCACTTGGCGGCGTACCAGGGATCTGGTGGTCACCGACGCCCCCGCTCCGGAGTATCCCGCTCCGATGGCCTGGGCCGACCTGCGCCATGTGCCAAAACCCGGCAGCAGTGAAACCACTGACCTGCTCGACTGGATAACCCGCGCGATCACGCGACTGGACCAGGATATCTACATCCGTCCCAGGGCCAGGACGAAGGCCGTGATCTGCACCGAGTGGCGTCCTGACAAGAACGGAGGCTATTTCACTTTCGCCACCACCAGCACCACGCAGGAACGAGTGTTCGTTCATCAGAAAAATATCCTAGACGGACATGCGTACACGGACTTCAGTGTCGGCGACAGCATTTCATTCGAACGCCACGAACAGGACGGCAAGAGCTCTGGCCGCCGCGTTGCAGGCGAGCATCACGAGGAAATGCAACGACTGAAGCGGTTCGACGAAACCACCAGCAGGAACCTCATTACCCAAATCCGCAAATCCCTGTATTACCCCGTCATCCAGACATGGCGCGATGGTCGCTCCATCGACGACGCCGACTGCCCCGGCGTCTTTGCCGAAGCAGCCCGCATCCATATTGACTATCTCGTTTCGCTGCTGGAGGAGGACGATCTTCCAGCATCGGTGAAAAACGCGATTTTCGTGTTGATGTGTTGCATGCATAAAGACGCACCAAGCACCTTCATCCAGCACCTAGCCGGGGAGTTCGAGAAGGGCAGCATTCGCAACCCGCAAGCCATTGGCTTCGCGCTGGGACGCCTGGATGAACCCTGGCAGCGAGCCCTTTTCTCGGGCCTCATTCGAAACATCACGGAAAGCGTCCTGCGCACCTTTGCTTGCGCGATATGGCGCGATCGGCACTTCGTTGAGCAGTTCGATGCTGCGCAAATGACAATGGTGTTGACGTCTCTCAACCTGGCGTTGGGTCAAATCAATCCATGTCCTGAGAAGAAAAGTGCCAATGGCGACAGAGCTGCTGTCAACTGGATGCGCGCAACCACCGAGTTGCTTGAACTCCTGCTGGGTGTGCTTCGCACGCGTGATGCCGCGGATACGCGGCTGAGGATGCTGCTCCAACCTCATCAACAGATAACCAAGGCATTGGCCCGCAGCGTCGAACGGGTGAGCGAACTCGTTGCAAAATCGACTGCCATTTTGTCTTGCCGGGTAAAAATCAATATCGAAAAGCCCGACGGTGACCATACACCGGACCTGCTTTTTGCCCTGCGCCTGTATCTGACCGGTGACGATGGCGCGAACGCAATCCACATCAGTCGAATATCTGATAGTCAGGACGAGTGATCTGTGGATGCCTTAGCTCAGTGCATGCTGGTTTCCAAGTGAACTACGATAGGTTGGGTCCGAATACAACCTCGTGCAACGGTAGCGAACATGAACAACTGATGGGTGGGTTGCTATTGCGTGCGCCCAAATTGTCGGCGCAGTTGGCTAGCTGGCAGGCAGAATATAACAATCACTGTGAGCAGCCCTCGATTTGGTAGACACTCGATACTCGCTTCTGGAGTACCCCCGTTTTTGGCCGCTGGTAACAGACAGCTTTTGGCCCAGAGTGTGTAAAAACACTTTCGCATTTCGTATGCCTCAGCCCAGTGTTTCTGGGCGAGGCAGTTTCCCAAGCAAATCTCCATAATCAGCACCAATAGCGCGCCAGAGCGTTTATGAAGCGCT